>Ga0073928_10000482_pt1 | contig 94009 bp, 88 predicted proteins | sample PaiPotPPA55metaG_FD_76969 | JGI IMG/M metagenome (GOLD analysis project Ga0073928, IMG submission 76969) | Iron sulfur acid spring bacterial and archeal communities from Banff, Canada, to study Microbial Dark Matter (Phase II) - Paint Pots PPA... ...
CCAAGGCGACTTTGCCGATCGACATGCCCCTGTCGCTATCCTGTGGCGTCCCTTGCATGGATCCCTCCCGCTGTATTTCACCGTCGGCTTCTATGCCGGCGGCAGTTGCAAAATCTGTCGAGCTTCAGCCGGACCCGCTGCGCGTCGCCCCTTGGCCGCACACATGTCGGCAACGCGCGCAACGAGCTCGGCGTTGCTGCGGGCAAGGCGCATCTTGTCGAACTTGATGTTGTCCTCGAGTCCCGTACGAACGTGCCCGCCGAGCTCCACACACCATTCATTGACTTCCAGTTGTTGGCGGCCGATGCCGGCGGCCGCCCAGGTGGCGTCGGGCATGAGGTCCTTGAGTTCGCCGATTAGAAATTCGAGCAGCTTTCGCCGCGCCGGCAGAGCGTTTGGAATGCCCATCACGAATTGCACGTGGCACGGCCGCTTGACCAGTCCGCGGTCGGCAAGCGCTTTCGCGTTGTAGAGCATCGCAACGTCGAAAACCTCGATCTCGGGCTTCACGTTCAAGGCGAGCATTGTGCTTGCGAGGTCTTCTACGAGCTGTGGTGGATTCTCGTAGATCTGCTTGGGAAAATTCACTGAGCCGGTCGCGAGCGATGCCATGTCCGGTTTGAGGTAAAGCATTTTCCCCCGCTCGCTCTGCTCGCGTCCGCGCCCGCCCGTCGAGAATTGAATGATCATGCCGGGGCAGTGCTTGGACACACCCTCTTGCACCCGGCCGAACAGTGCCGGATCGGAACTCGGGCTCTCGTCCGGATTGCGGACGTGGATGTGAACCACGGAAGCGCCCGCTTCAAAGGCTTCGTGCGTCGATTCGATCTGCTCCGGCGGCGTCACCGGGACGGCCGGAGTGTCGGCCTTGCGCGGGATTGCCCCGGTAATCGCCACCGTGATGATTGCGGGTTGAAGCATGCTGAACGTCCTCACGCGTGTTGAACGAAGTGGAAGCGGCGAATATCGCGACGCTGCGCGATCTCCTTGGCCAAGGTGACCAGCGGCGTCGGACCAAGCGGATAATCCGTCGTGATCGGGCCCGCCGTCTTGAGCGCATCAAATTCGGAGCGCGGATAGAACGCCGCGAGCAGCAGATCATCGTCGGAGGCAAATGCGCCGCGCTCGCGCCGCAGCTTCGGAATGCCGGGCTCGAGCAGGTCGCCGGGGCGGCCTCTGGCCGGCTCGGCGCCATTGGCAATGCGATCGTAAAGGTTCGGATCGATGGGACCGGCGATCTCACCGTAATAGCCGAGCACGTATTTCCGCACTTCGTCGGGCACGGTGACGTAGCGTTCCTTTCCCATCACGTTGAGCACGGCCTGCGTCATTACGAATTGAGCAAACGGGCTGACGATGATGGGGTAGCCGAGCTCGCAGCGCACGCGCGCCGATTCCTCCAGTACCTCGGGTAGGCGATCGGCGATGCCGAGCGTTGCGAGCTGCGACTTCAGGTTCGAGACCATGCCGCCGGGCATCTGGTGCTCGTAATGAAAGGCGTCGTGCTCGACAATTTGCCCAACCGGCTTGTTCTCGCGACGTGCGATGTAGTGTAGCCGCTCCGCGACTTCGGACACAGGAGCAAGGTCAACAGGGATGGTGAAGCCGTTACGTCGGGCATTGTGAACAAAACTTTCGGTCGCCGGATGCGAAGCCCCGTTCGCAAGCGTCGACGTCGCCGTGTGCACTACATCGATGCCAAGCTCGATCGCGCGCAGTGCGGTGTAGGGCGCCAACCCCGTGAGGCAGTGCGAATGAAGATGCAAAGGCAATGCGCCGCACGCGGTCTTGATCGCCGGCACCAGCGTTGCCGCCCGCTCCGGCGTCAGCAACCCGCTCGGGTCCTTGATGAAGATGGCATCCACGCCGAGCGCAACAAGCTCGCGCGTCTTGCGCGCATAGTAGTCGTCGGTATGAACGGGGCTCACGGTATAGACGACGCCGCCGGCGGTATAGAGCCCGACCTTTTTGGCGGCGCGCACCGGCACTTCCATGTTGCGCATGTCGTTCAGCGCGTCATAGGGCGTGTGATAGCGAATGCCGTTCGCGAATATCCGCTCAGCCGTGAGCTCGACGATGTCGTCAGGAAAGAACTCGAACGTGAAGAGGCTCTGCCCGCGCGTCATCACGATCAGCGGCGTGTTCTTCGCCCACTTGCTGACGATGCGCATGCGCTCCCATGGGTCTTCGCGCAGATAGCGGACGCAGACATCGAATACCGCGCCGCCGACAAGATCGATCGCCTCGAAGCCGACGCGGTCAAGCCGCGGCGCCAGCTCCGCCATCATCGCCGTCGTCATCCGCGTCGCCCATAGGCACTGGTGTGCATCGCGCAGCGTCACGTCCACGAGTTGGATGGTCCCGCCCGCCATTACTGCACCGTCTGCTGCTCAACCCAGCGCGTATGGATCTCGCCTTCGGCAATCTACTCCGAGCGGGAGACCAGGCGTTCGTGAAAGGGGATGGTAGTTGCAACCCCGACGACCTGAAAACGCGCGAAATCCGATCTCACGCGCAACCGATGCTGCTCCGACAGCATCGGTAAAGCCGCGGTCGGAGCCCGGCACGATCGGCACGCCAAGCGAGGCCACCATCCGCCGCGCGGCGACCTTGTCGCCCATGCAGGCGACGGTCTCTTCACTCGGGCCGATGAAGGTTAGACCGGCTGCGCGGCATTTCGCTGCAAACTCGCTCTTCTCCGACAGGAAGCCGTAGCCCGGATAGACCGCGTCGCATTTGAGCGCGGTCGCGGTCTCGATCAGACCAGGGATGTGCAAGTAACCGGCGTTGGCCGGCGGTGGCCCGATGCAGACCGCGCGATCAGCCGCCCAAACATGCGACGAATTGGCATCCGCCCTGGAATGAACTGCCACGCTTTCCAGACCGAGCCGGCGACAGGCGCAAACGGCGCGCAAACCTATCCCGCCCCGATTGGCGATGAGAACTCGCCGCACCGGCTCCTCCTTGCGGCCGCTCAGCCTCTACTGGCGTTCCTGTCATGAATAATTCGACATAAAGGTCCATATTGCAAGACGGCCTATTCCGGATTTTGATACGGCGATGACATGGGGCACTTCCGGGGGGCCCACCAACTGGGCCCTCGAACCTCGCTTGGAGCGGCGGCTGACGCGACCGCAGGGCGCAGCGCGCGCCTACCCCACCATCAAAGCCGTCGCGATCCTCGAAGCGATGGCGAGCGCGCGGAACCCGCTGACCATCCAGCTCGGTGTGTTGCTCGGCATCCCCAAACCCACGGTCCACCGCATTGTCCACATGCTGGAGCGCGAAGGCCTGCTGCAGCGCGAGCCGGGCGACCGGCGCTTCGTCGCTGGGGCGCGTCTTATCAACCTCGGTCTCGACATCATTGCCTCGTCCACGCATCTCGGTCCGCGACACGCCATTCTCGCCGCCCTGTCGAGGGAAATCGGCGAGACCTGCAATTTTGGCGTGATGGCAGGCAACCACGTCGTGTATCTCGATCGCGTGGAATCGGCGTGGCCTTTCGGCCTGCGCTTCGAGCCCGGCTCGCGCGTCCCGCTGCATTGTACGTCGATGGGCAAGCTGTTCCTCTGTCTGCTGCCCACTCATAAACGCGCGATGCTGCTGCGCGCGACCCCGCTCTACCGCTACACGGCCAACACCATCACCGATCTTGATGCGCTCGACGCGGAGCTGGATCGCATTCGGGAAACCGGCATATCCACCGACAATCAGGAGTTCCTGGCTGGCGTAGTGTGCGTGGCGGTGTCGGTTGCAAGCGCGAGTGACCGCCCCATCGCCGCTTTGGCGATATCCGCGCCTATCGCACGCATGTCGTTGCAGCAGGCGCTGGAGTATGTACCATCGCTGCGTGGCGCTGCCGCGCGCCTCTCCGAGACCATCGTAGAGACTGAACGGCCGCCTCCTATTCCGCGGCGGGACAGACGCGGAAGATCGGCATGACGCTGCGATATGAGGAAGTCGCCGAGATCCTCAAGATCATCGACAGCAGCCATTGCGACGAGATCAGCATCGAGACCGCAGATATCAAGCTGTTCGTTCGTCGCAGCGGTGTTGGCGGTCCGGAAACAACGCAGGCCCCGAGTGGACCGGCTGCCGCGCCGTCCGCGCCCGCGAACGAGATCAAGCGTGAAACGCCGCGGTCGGCAGAGGGCAAGATTGCCCTCGCGGCTGGCCAGTTCGAAGTCACGGCGCCCATGGTTGGTACGTTTTACCGCGCGCAGTCGCCCGAAGCTCCTCCGTTTGTCGAGATCGGGAGCGTCGTCAGCAAAGGCCAGCCGCTGTGCCTGATCGAGGTGATGAAGCTTTTCACCACCATCCATGCCGAGCAAGAGGGGCGCGTCGTGCATATCGGTGCTGAGAACGGCGAATTCGTGGAATATGGACGCATGCTGTTCGTGCTTGAACCCGTGTGAATGGGAAAAAACAGCGCGAACATGCGCCGATAAACGAGCGGAACATTGGAACGCGGCGGGCTCGACGCGCTCATGATAGGGCTGCTGGCGAAACGGCGGCCGTCAATCTCTCTCCTCACTCGTTCTACGGAGACTGGAACTACACGATCTCACCAAATCGAAAAAAACTAGTCGCTGGCGACGAACGGACTGAGTTATTTATGGACGAGCCCTAAGCATCTTTGATCTCACCCGCGCCACCGGCATCTCCATCATAGCGCGCGCCTCCTCCGGTGTAGCGATTTCACGTCCAAGCTCCCGCGCAATGCGGACCGCGCGTTCGACAAACTGCGCATTGCTCACCGCTAGAACGCCGTGGCTGTAGTACACATTGTCCTCGAGGCCGACCCGGATATTGCCGCCCATTGCCAGCACCATGGTCGAAAGCGGCACCTGATATTTGCCAATGCACACGACTTGCCAGGTCGCGCCTTCCGGCAGCGCATCGATCATTGCCATCAGGTTTTGGGGCGACGCCGGAATGCCGCCTTCGATCCCCAGCACCATGCTGAAGTGCAGCTGTCCCCGCACCACGCCGCTGTCAGCGAGCTTGAGGACGTTCGCAATGTGGCTGAGATCGTAGACTTCGAATTCATTCTGAATTCCGCGTGCGTTGCACCCATCTATGAATTTCGTGTTCCATGCTATCGAATTGTCAAAAAGGAACTCGGTGCGCTTGTGGCAGAAATGAAAAGTCCCCGCATTGACGGTGAGCATATCGGGACGCGGGTCGATATCTAGCAACGCCATGCGCTCTTCCTGCGTAAATCCCAGACCGGGCTGGTCGTGGCCGTTCGCGTAGCGCACCCCGACACCGTTGCCCACCTGCGTAATCATACCCGGGCAGCTGTCGGCGATCCCTTGAAGGATCTCATGATAAACCTTCAGGTCGGCCGTAGTGAGGCCCGCTTTGTCCCGCGCGTGGATGTGCGCAATGGACGCGCCAGCGTTATAGGAATCCCGCATCGACTGAACGATGTCTTTTGGTTGCTCCGGGAGAGCGGGATTGGCCTCCTTGCCGTGCAAACCTCCGGTCGTAGCGACAGTGATGACGACTTTGCCAAGGCTCGTTACGTCGGGCTTCATTTCGCGCCTCGCTATATGATTCAAAAATTGCTGGCTTTCACGCGACGGGGCTGGTTTCGAAGACCTGCTGCCGCAGCCAGCTCCTGACCTCTGTGGCAAGGCGAACCAACGCGGGGTTAGTCAGGTCGCGGGGCCGCAGCGAGTCAACGGTTTTGATCTCGGCGATGCGACCCGGACGCGGCGTCATGATGGCGACCCGGTCCGACAGCTTGATTGCTTCGTCGATGCTGTGCGTGATGAATATGACGGTCGGCCGTTCCCGCTGCCATATCTTGAGCAGCTCATCCTGCATGTATTCACGCGTCTGGATATCGAGCGACGCAAACGGCTCATCCATCAGGAGAAGAAGCGGATTGACCGCCAAAGCACGCGCAATGCTCACGCGCTGGCGCATGCCGCCGGAAAGCTCACTGGGATAACGGGTCTCGAAACCGGTCAGGTCGACAAGCCCGATATAATGTTTGACCAGACGGATCTGTTCGGCTTCAGGCAGCCTCTTGCGACGCAGGCCGTAGCGCACGTTCTCAATAACCGTATACCAGGGGAACAAGGCATATTCCTGAAACACGACGGCACGTTCCCAACCGGGCCGCGTAATCCGTTCGGCATCAATGCGGGCCTCGCCGCGCGTCGGCTGCTCGAACCCGGCAAGAATGTTCAGCAGTGTCGTCTTGCCGCAGCCGCTAGGACCGACGATGGAAAAGAATTCGTGATTCTCCACGTGGAAGCTCACGTCGCGAAGGGCAAGCAGCGGCTCACCCTTCGCTGATACGTGCACCTTACTGATATGAGCGACGTCGACTTGGGCCATTTCCGGAAGAGTCCGTCCGGTCCTACACCGCCCGATGCCACGGCATGGAAATCCGCATCAGCTGGCGCATCACATAATCAAGTATTAGCCCAAGCACGCCTATCAGGACCATGCCCAGCAAGATGTAGTCGCTGCGAAAAATTGTCCGAGCATTGTTGATCAGATAACCGAGCCCGCTGGGTGCCGCGACCAGCTCACCAGCTACAAGCGCCATCCATCCGATACCCAGTCCGATGCGCAAACCGGTGAAAATGTTAGGGAGCGCACCGGGGAGAAGCACCGTGAATAGCAGATCGTGGGGCCGCGCCCCGAGGCTCAGGCCGGCACGTACCAGATAACGATCGGTGTCGCGCGCACCGGCCATGGAATTGAGCACGATAGGAAAGAACGCCGCAAGAAAAATGATGTACTCGATCTGCGCATCACCGATCCCGAACCACAAAATACTCAGGGGAATCCAGGCAAGCGGCGGAATCGGGCGAATAAATTCGATCACGGGATCAACCACGGCTTGAAACCTGTCAAACCAGCCCATCGCCAGACCCAGCGGCACGCCAAGCAACGCGGCCACGCCAACCGCGACGAGGACGCGCCGCAAACTGTCGAGGATGTGCGTCATCAGCACGTGGCGCGCCATCAGATCCTGGGCCGCCGATAGCACTGCCGTCGGCGGTGGCAGCATCACGTCGAGCTGCGGATTGATACGCTGCCCGTAGGTGCTGACGAGCTGCCATACAACAATAAAGACTGCGAGCAGCCAGAATCGCGAAACCTGGGCGAGCATCCGCTTCCAGCGCGGCCGTGTCACCCGAACCATCGCGGCGGTGAGCGCGTCAGCAGTCACGGTCTCGCCGCGGTCGGTCTGTTGGAAGGCGTCATTTGGCAGTGACACTGTCATGGGAAATATGTCTTTCCCATAAAGGCCCACTGCTTCTTCAGCTCTCCCGGTTCCGGAAATGGCGCGGGACCATTGAGCAATTCCGCTGCATAAGGCTTGTAGGGAAGATTACCCACGCCGCCCCAGTCTTTCGGCAGGAACGGCGGCCTCTCAGGAACTTTCCAGCCGAGCTTTTCGAAGGTCGCGTCCATATAGCTTGTCCGCCGCACGTTATGCCAGTCGGCGGCTGTCACCTCGTTCTTCGAGGCGCCACTGTCAAACGCCCACTTGCTGATCCGCGCCTCCTCCTTCGGCCACAGACCTGCTGCATCATCGAACGGGTAGTACACGGTAGGCTTGGGCCAGAACAGATAACGCTCGGTCATTCTCTTTATCAGATCCGCGCTCAATCGGCCGTAGGCGGGATGGCTTATCAGGGTTTTAATCGCCTGCTCCTGATTGCCCTTGCCCCACAATACTGCCTCGATGAATGCGTCGTTCATGGCCTGAACTACGTCGGGAGCATTGTCTTCGATTTCCTGCCGCGCATAGTAGTAGCCGCTGTAGATATAATAAGGATTCAGCGACTCAAGCAGGCGGCTGACTTTCAGGACATCGGTCGAATAGGAAACGTGAGGCTCCCAGATCGTATAGACGTCAATGCCCCTCGGAGCTGTCGCCAGGTCTCCAGGCGGCATGCTGCGAAACGTGTAGTCCTGGTTCTCGCCGAGGCCGAGATATCCCGCCGCCGCGATGAAGGCGAAATGATTGGTGGAACCCGTCGTGGTCCCGACGATCGCGGGTCGTCCCAAAACTTTAGCTCCCTTGAGATCGGCTAGGCTTTTCAGCGGCGAATCAAGTGGGACAGTGGCAGCGTGAACGATTCCGGGAGAGTGCACGGCGAGAGCGCGCGTCGGCACTTTGTTGCTCAAAAGCGCGAGGACGCCGAGTGCGCCGGTATTCGCAAGCTGAATCCTGCCCGGAATGAACGCCTCGTTCGAGAAGCCGGCCGCCACGAACGTCTGCCAATTCACCTCGATGCCGCGCTTCTCCAGCAGTTTCTGCGTCTGGAGAATGTTGCCAATGGACTCTTCGCCCGACCAGACGACGATCCATGCCGCGCCCAACGGCCACCAGCCTTTGCTTTGCAGCCACTGCTTGGACTTGGTCGAAATCTGCTCGTAGGGCTGTGGCCAGCCCCAATCCGTGAATTTGACGCTCGACGCTCCTGGCGCGGCGATCGGAGTCTGCTGGGCGGCTGCATCGTTGGGTGCAGCAATCTTGCCCAGCAACAGGCCGCCGAATGCGCCAGCGCTAGAAGCGAGGAATTCCCGCCGGCGGAAGCCTGAGAGCGAGCGCTTCCGCGCTATCGGTCGTTTGCGATTGAAGTTACCGTTGTCAACCATGGCGTTTCCTCAATGTTGAAGTGAGGTTTCTGGATCATGACGGAGGCGCGTTGAGTGAAAACGGCAAGAGGCGCTCCAGCGGTTCGCTTAGCTCGTAGACGCTCAAGACCGCGAGGTTACGGTCAAAGCTCAGGCCGTCGCGCTCAGCGCGCTTGCGCAGGCGCTCCTCATGCAGCTCGAGAGCGTCGCGTGGGAAGGGCATGTGTCCCGGCTCGAGAATGCGCAAATAGCCGTCCGCATCGCGAGCCGGCAGAATGCGGCTCTTCACGTACCGATTGGGCGACCACGGGATATCGAGGACGCCACTCGCAAAGCTTCGAATGGTTCCCACCGCCGCATCGCCATCGCCGATGTCGAGGACGCGGTCTACGACGGGTGTCACCTCGCGGCGAATCAATTCTTTTTCCTGCTCGAATTCTGGCAAGCCGTCGAGATGGATATTGCGCGCGAGGTAAATGCCCATGCGCGTCATGCGCAATCCTTCGGCGTTGGCAGCCGGCGTCGGTATCCCGATCGCCTCGTGCGTGCTCTTGGTGGTAACGCTCACAGCGCCGCCTACGGCGGCAAGCGTGCCGCCGTAGACCACAAGTGCCGCCGATTGTGCTTCGTCAAGGGGCCATGCGCCCATCCAATGCAGCGACGTGACGGGCGTGAACACATCATCGAAGCCAAGTCGCTTGAGATATTTCTGGCATAGCTCGCCACATACCTGGATCGCGGCCGCATCCTGGATAAGGTGCAGCGATTGTCCGAGCTCCAGGCCGTAGTTCTTGACGCCCTGCCCGGCAGCGAGCAGCGAGTCCAGCACGCACACGATGATCGCCACCGATGGCGGAATGTTCGTACCGGTGAGGAATCCCGGCTGGCGGCGGTGCAACTCGACACCGTGCTCGGCATAAAGAGCAGCCAGACGATCGAGATATTGATAGTTACGGATACCTTCCTCGATCGACGTTTCCTTGGTGTAGGACGTCGTATAGGCGATACCGGAGCCCAGATAGCCGCTATAGCCGGCGGCAATGGCGATCTCCGATGTGAGGCGCGGCATCGCCGTGCCCGAGAGCACGATGGTAGGGCGATCAACCGCCTCGACGAGCTTGCGGCAGGTCTTCACTCCCGCGTTGACGATCGGAAAGCCATTGAGCATGGAGCGCCCGGCCTTCTCGGATTCCTGCATCCCTGTCGCAGCCTGGGCGAAGCGCTCGTTGCGCGTATAGCTGTCCGTCGTCGTTGGAATGATGTCAGCGAGGCCATCCTTCTCGATTGCCTGCATGAGCTCCAGCTGCAAATCGAGCGTGCCGAAGCCGCCGCGCGGCTGAGTAAGGCACTTGCCCTCTGCCGCCGCCCGTCGCATCGCATAGGCAAGGTTGCGATGCGCCGGCAATGCTTTGTGAAACGCGACCGCCTCATCGAGGTGTACGTCGGCCCCCGTCGGCCAGCGCGCGAGATTCTGCCAGCGCATGTCGCCGAACTCATCCCATGGAATCGGCGCGGCGCTCAAAGGCGTGGCCGGCTTCTCACGCTGCAGTGGTTGCGCCATGGGTTAGCTCATCGAGACATTCGAGATTGTTGAGCGCCAAATTCAGGGCAGCAGACTTGTCCACGGTGGCGAGTAACCCTACCGCGTAGAGGAGGTAGGCGCTATCAATATAGAGTCGCGGGCTCCTGGGAAGCAGCGTCTGCGGCGCCTCGCCGTCGGCGAGCGCGCACGCCAGGATCGCCCGCGGATCGCGTGCGTGAACCAGCGGTCCGCCGGTTCCGATGAGCGCCGCAATCTCGGATAGGTCCTTGCCGCGCTGCACGCTCACCGGCCCGAGCGCCGTGTAGATCGTCTCAATCGTGCCCGCGTGGCGCGACACGGCAAGCCGCACTGCCACCTGCGCCAGCTCCTGATCGAATGCTGCTTCCTCCGCCGTTGACGGCAGCCATTCGACGTTCGCTTCCACGCGCTCCAACAGCTGCCCGACCCGGTCTTGCGCCAGATTCATTCGCGCCGCCAATTCCGGCAGCCCCACCGTGTCGATGACGGTTGCCGCATTATGTCGCATGCCGAGGTCGCCTTCGACGGTGCGTTTCGCCATAGGCTCGGGCAAGCCCTGCTGAATAACGCCGGATCGGGTTGGAACTCCGGCGCACACCGAATGAACGTCGGTCGTGGCGCCGCCCACGTCCACGATGAGAAGGTCGCCCAGCCCCTGTCGCTCGGTCGTGCCCCGCGCCAGCAAGCTCACGCCATCGAGCACCGCGGCGGGGGTCGGCATCAAGACCTGATCAAATAGCGCCTGGGCGCGGTCTATCCCTTTCGCGTGGACAATCCGTTCCATGAAAACTCGGCGCACAGCCTCGCGTGCCGGCTCGATATCGAGGACGTTGAGCTCCGGCATGACATTTTTTGTCACCCGAGTTGCCTTGCCGCCTGCGACAAGCGCGTCGGCTACTTCATCAGCGGTGCTGCGGTTGCCCGCCACAATGATCGGGCAGGCAAGTGCGCTCGCGGCAAGCAATCTGGCATTGTGCAGTATGACATCGGAGTTGCCACCGTCCGTGCCGCCGGAAAGGAGCAGAATGTCGGGCGCGAGGCCTTCGATCCGATCCACGTCGCCGCGCGTCAGCCGATAGGCAAAGGCGCCGACAAGCTTTGCTCCCGCGCCGAGAGCAGCACGACGCGCTGCCTCGGCTGTCAACTCCTTGACCAGCCCAACCGTCACCATGCGTAGCCCGCCTGCCGCGCTGCTCGACGCCAGGCGATAACGGAAATTCGGTAATCCGCCGAGCTTGCCAGCAAGATCATTGAGCGCCGCGCCAAGTCCGATAGTCACGTCGCTCGCGACGGTCGACGGACCTTGACCGCTCCCGATGATGCGGGCGGCGGCAAGATTCACAGCACGAAGCTTCGTGTAGGTACTCCCGAAGTCGATCAGCAGGGCATGCGCGGCGGGCATCAGGAGGCGATCCTTCTGCTGGCGTCGCGCGCGGCAAAATCCTTATCGAGCGATGCTACGACGTCCTCGGGCCGTGTCCCCGGCGGAAACGCTCGATCGAAGCCCATTTCGATAAATCGCCGCTCGACGTCGTGCCAGGGTTGCTTGCCGACAACGAGGTTGCCGCCGACATAAAGCAGCATGTCGCCGATCCCCGCTTCGATACAGAGCTCGCGAAATCCCCTGCAGTCGAGCTCGCCCTGGCCATAGAGCGAGGATACGAGGATGGCGTCTGCGTCGGTCTCGATCGCCGCCTTGATGAACTCGTCGGCCGGGGTGAGCGCGCCGAGACCGACAACCTTAAACCCGGCCTTCTCCAACGCCATGCTGAGAATGCGATTGCCGACAATGTGCGTGTCCGAGCCGATCACTCCGGTTACCAGCGTCTTTTGCGGGCGGTTGCTCATCCGCTCCACCCGCGTGCCAGAACAGGCTGGCGTGTGCAATGCGTGCGGTCGACGGCGAGGCTCGCTACGGCGGCCATGTCGAGGACCGGCGACTTATCGAGCACGAGATGGCCGCGCCGCACGGCCAAGCACGCCGGAGCGAGCCGAATGCGTTGCCGCAGGAAGCCATTCATCTCGCCCGCATTGCGAATGCGCGAGGGCGCGACACAAGCCTCCATCCAGCAGCCGATCTCGGTTGCCACACCATTTCCAAGGACCGGCTCCATTCCGAGCTCGCGGATGCGCTCAAGCGCGAGAGCGAGGCGATCGAGGCTGCCGAGTTTCATTAGCTTAAGCTTGATGAACGCGATCGATTTCAGCGCGGCCGCGCGCTCGATATCGGCCTCGCCATAGATTGATTCGTCGAGCATCAGCGGCAGCGGCGAAGCGTTGGCGACAATTGCGGCCGCCTCCCAGTCTTCCGCCGCGCAAGGCTGCTCAAAGAGCTCAATCCCCTCGGGATCGATGCTGCGGGCGAACCGGCATGCTTGCTCTGACGAATAACCCTGGTTTGCATCGATCCGCAGCTGCGCGCGGCCACGAACCAGGCGCTGGATGCTCTTGACACGGGCGGCATCCAAGTCCGGATCGAAGCCCACCTTCACTTTCAGCGTGCGAAATCCGTCGGCAAGAAGCCTCTCGATCTCGACTTCAAGGCCCGGAGCTGTGGTCTCTTCGATCCCCGCCAGAACCAGCACCTCAGTGGACGTTGGCACATCGAGGAGCGCGCTGCCCTCGCACATCTCGATCGCGGTGGTGAACGCCGTCGACGTGAACGGAGCACCCGCGAAGCGATCGGCGAGCGTCTCCTTCGCTGCAGGGACGCTCAGGCCGGGAAGCCTCGCCGCCAACGATTGTGCCAGCCGCCAGCTTCCCTCGATGTCCTCATCAGTATAGCCGCTGAGGATCGTTGCTTCGCCAAAGCCAGCGTGCCCGTCTGCGATCACGCGGACAAGAATCGTATCGAAATGATGAACGGGGCCGAAGGCGAGCTTATAGGGTTTGCGCAGCGGCACTTCGAGGCGAAAGAGCTCAACGTCTTCGATCATGGGCGTCTCTCGACCCGAAAATGCTTGTAATTCTCAGCCTTCTCCGCAGCCACTGAGCGTCATGACCCTGCTTGGCACGGCCATCCACGTCTTCCTTAAGCGCCAGCAAGTCGTGGATGCCGGAACAAGTCCGGGCATGACGAGACCTGGTTTGGTTCAGCCATTTTCGAAAACTGCTTAATGTGCGCTGTCGGTCACGAGCTCGCGACCGCGAAGCTTTATCCGTGCCTGACCAATCCTCTTGTCTTGCCTGATATAGTTCACGAGCTCGAGGAGCGGGCTTGTGACGAAACGCAGCGCGCGAGCTCCATTGCGATCGGCCGGCAGCAGCGGCTCGATGAGGGTGTCATCGTAATAGGCGGCCAGCAGCAGATGATCGTCATCTCGAATAGGGCCTCGCTCTTCGCGTGTTTGGGGCAATCGGGGCGCCAGGAACTCTGCGGGTCGTGCCGTGACAGGGTCGGCGCCGTTGGTTGCGCGGTCGAGGAAATCGGGCTCAATCGGCGCCGCCGGACGACCATAGTAGCCAAGCGCATATTTCCGGATCTCGTCGGGAATCGTGCGATATCGCTCCCCCTGAACGACATTCAACGTTGCTTGCGTTATTAGGAACTGGGCAAAGGGGCTGACCATGATGGGATAGCCCAGATCTTGGCGCACCCTGCTTACTTCCTCGAGAACCTTATGCAGATGTCGTCCAAGCTTCGCCGATTCCAGCTGAGCTTTCAGGTTTGAGATCATCCCTCCAGGAACCTGGTGCTCGTAAAGGGCCGGATCGTACTTGGCTGGACGGCCCAAGGGCTTGTCATGTGAAAGCGCAACCCAGGTGAAGTAGTCGGCCATTTCCTTAAGCCGGCTTGCATCGACCGCGATCGTATGCTGCCTGCAATGCGCTGCGCGAATGAGATCCTCGGCGGCCGGCAGCGATGCGCCGTTGGCGAGCGGTGATACGGCGGTATGGAAATATCTGATACCGCGATCGAGCGCATCGCAGTACACCTGCGGTGCCAGGGTGGACAGGCAATGCGAATGGAGCTCGACCGGAACCTTGCCGGCGACTTCCAGCATGACAGGAGCCAGGTTCCTGATCCGCTCCGGCGTGAGCAGGCCGCTCGGATCCTTGATGCAAAGGCGATCGACATTGAGCGCCAGCAGCTCCTTGGCGCGCTCGCGATAATACGCATCAGTGTGGATGGGACTGAAGGTGTAAACGATGGCGCCGGTGACGCTCAGCCCGGCGGCGTGGCCGGCCGTCACCGAGGTTTCAACGTTGCGGATGTCGTTGAGCGCGTCGTAGGTCGTAATGTTGCGGACGCCGCAGGCGGCGATGTGGTTGACCGTTTCCGCAACGACATCGTCGGGAAACAATTCAAACGTGAACAAGCTCTGACCGCGGATCCACACGTTGGTTGGGGTGCGGCGAAGCACGCCGGTGATCATGCGCAACCGCTGCCACGGATTTTCCCGCAGGTAGCGCACACAAACATCGAACACGGCGCCGCCGCAGATATCGATCGTGTGAAAGCCGACCTGTTCGAGCAAAGACAGCGAGGGCGCGATCATCGCGTTGGTCATGCGGGTAGACCACAGCGACTGATGCGCATCGCGCAGTGTTACGTCGATCAGATGGATCTGGCTCATGCGGCTCTGAAAAGGCTAGCAACCCCAAATATTTAAAGATGCTAGCATGTAAGAAATTTGTCGACAATAGCCAAGTCGACGCCGACCTGCTTTCGTATCGCGCAGCCCAAGCGTGCCGCTAGGTTTGGGAAAATCGGCGGTAGAGCGTACGCTGGAACGCGCCATCGAACCAGCCATTCTTGGCCAAGCGTTTGAACCATGGGGTTGATCGAGAGCGTTTGCGATCTTGCGAATCCAAGGCTTTCTTATCCGATAATTGGTGCAGCGCGTAGAACTGGCAACCGCTCGACACCTTCCCCTCGAGGAAGCGGCAGCCGTCCCAGGCCGGGCATTCAAGCAGGATCGGCAGGTGCTCCGATTGGTACCAGGCGAGAAATTCATCGTGGTAGTCATCGGGCGTCCACAGCGCGACGCAAAACAGCCAATCGCCGCCCGATTTGCCGAAGCGGCCGCCGTCAAACAGCTTCTTGAGGCTTTTTGCCTCCGAATTGCCGGCCGCTACGGGCCCGTTGCAGAGCACCAGCGCTCCCTTGCCGTCGTCGCGCAAGAAGATTTCCGCCTCGTCGCCGTAGATCTCAGCGTACCGGCGCAGCTCGCCGGGATCGATCGTCAACACTTCCAAGAGCAGCATCGCTTGCTCGCAACAATTCGAGGTGAATGTCCGTCCGATCATCCAGTCCGAGCTCTCTTTCCCGCAGCTTCTCAACCTCCACGGCGGAGGATGACGGTCGCATTGCCGGAAAAGACGCCGCCGAAACCATGCACCAGCGCGTGCCGCGCTTTATCCACCTGACGATCGCCGCACTCGCCGCGCAATTGCCGCACCGCCTCCACCAAGATGAAGATTCCGAACATTCCTGGATGGCAGTAGCGCAAGCCTCCGCCGCTGGTATTGACTGGCAGTTTCGATCCGGGGCCGACGCCCCGATCGATCATCCGTCCGCCTTCGCCTTTTTTACAAAAGCCCAAATCCTCAAGCCCGATAATGACGTTAATGGTAAAGGCGTCGTAGATTTGGACCACGTCGATGTCTTTCGCTCCGAGACCGGCCATCTCATAGGCCGACTTGCCCGTCTCAACCGCGGCAGTCGTGATGTAGCTGCGCATGTTGGAAATGTAGCAGTGGCTGTGGCTTTCGCCCGCGCCGAGCACCAAAATTGGCGGTTTTGCGAGCTTTTTGGCGCGCTCCTTATTGGTGACAACAATTGCGCCGCCACCATTGGTGACCAGGCAAATATCGAGCCTGCGCAACGGATCGCTGACAAGCGGCGAAGCCAGAACATCATCGACGGTCAATAACTCGCGCTTGAGCGCATCCTGATTGCGCGATGCCCACTGACTGGCGGCTACGGCAACTTTCGCAAGCTGCTCGCGCGTCGTGCCGAACTCGTACATGTGCCGCTGCATCACCATGGCATATCCCGAGATCGGGAACAGCGGTCCGTACGGCCGCTCGTAGGGCAGGATGTCGGCGCCGGTCACGAGCTTGCCTGCATCCGAACGTTGCGTGCTGGCATAGGCGATGACGGCGACTTCACACTGTCCAGCCGTGATCGCACGCATCGCGTGCCCAACATGCGCAATGACGGAGGCGCCGCCGATGTTCGTGGAATCCGTGACCTTCGGCTCGATACCGAGCTGGTCGGCGAGCGTCACCGATGGCATCCAGTAGTAGGGCGTCACCGCGAATATGCCATCGACATCGCGCACGCCAAGACCTGCATCGGCCAATGCCGCCATGGCTGCGTCCGCCATGATTTCCGCGACGCTGCTCTTGGTTTCCCAGCCGATTGCGGAAGTGGCCGCGCCGACGATGGCGATTTCGCCTGAAAGATTCGCGCTCATTCGGCGCCGCCATTGGGCACAAAGAGCGGAATGGCTATGTCCTCGCTCGCTCGCTCAAACGTCACCGACACGCGCATGCCGATCTTCACCGTGTCCACCTCACAGCTGGCGATGTTGCTCATAATCATGGGACCTTCATCGAGCTCAACCATCGCCACCACATAGGGGACTTTCGATTTGAAAAACGGATCGGGCGATTGTCGCACAACCGTAAAGGTATGAACGATGCCTTTGCCGGTGCTGCGCACCCATTCCACGTGATCGGATCCACAATGCGGGCAACGCGGCCTGGGGTGCCAGAAGGCACGTGCGCATTGGCGACAGGTTGGAAGGACGAGCGCTTCGTTTGCGGCGGCACGCCAATATGCCGCTCCGGCATTGCGTGTTTCAGGGAGCGGGCGCGTGGGTGGGTTGGATGTGGTCATTACATCGGCCTTTGGGGGAAGACAATGCGCGCCGAAACGACGGGCGCATAAAAGGCTTTTACAAGACTAGCAACGGCCCGTTATAATGTCGACAATATTGGAGTCGACTGTGGCTGAAGGAGCCCCCTCTATTGCCGCGCACGTTCCCCGATCAAAGTGCGACCACCGACGACATCGAGCGCGGCGCGGCAATCCCGGGTAGCCGCATGGTAGCATCTTTTCTTCGCGCGAGAGAGGCGAGAGCCGACACGCAGCGCCCAAAATCCGGCAAAGCGTCCGCCGGGTCAAACAGAGCTCGTCCACGTCTCCTCACGTTGCCCGAGCAGATCGCCGAGCAACTTGCTCAGGACATCGTCAGTCAGACCTTCGTGCCCGGCCAGCGCTTGAAGGAGATGGAGCTCGCAAATCAATTCGGCGCCAGTCGCGCGCCGATCAGGGAAGCGCTTCGTCTGTTGGAGCTGCGCGGCCTGGTTCAGATCGAAGCACGACGCGGCGTCAGCGTCACGCAGCTTTCGGCGGCCGAGGTAGACGACCTTTACGAGATAAGGGCAAGTCTTCTGGGGCTTGCCGCGCGACGCGTCGCGCTCACGCGAGACCAAGAGTTTCTCGCACGCGCCGAGGCATGTCTTCAGCGCTTGCGGCAACACGCTTCCACTCCGCTCTACGGAAAGTATTTTGAAGCCACCTACGAGCTTTCCAATTTGATCGGGCAGGCCGCCGGAAGTACGCGCCTGTTCTGGTTGATTTCTTCGTTCTCGCAGCAGGTCGCCCGTTATACCCGGTTGTCCCTGCAAGGGCCCAATCGCCGCAAGCACTCCCTGCAAAACTGGGAACGTCTCATAAAAGCGATCCGAGGGAGAGATGCCGAGGCTGCCGAGCAGGTGCAAAAAGAGCTTGTCTTCGGCTCGCGAGACAAAGTTCGTGAAATCATCGCTCAGCAGACTCGGGAGTAGAGGAAATCAGCAATCTGATCCCCCTTGGACCGAGATGCTCCAGATGATGCGAGCTGGCGGTGCCCATCGATCCGATTCCATCAGCGCCATCCTTCGTCCGCGCAGCATCGCGATTGCCGGAGCATCAGCTGACCCCGGCAAGCTTGGTGCATTGCCACTCGCGTTTCTTCGCAAGCACGCCTATCCAGGCCAGATTTATCCGATCAATCCCAATGCTCGCGAGATCGAGGGTCTGCCATGCTTTCCGAGCTTGGCGGCCATTGGCAAGGACATCGATCTTCTCGTGATCGCCGTAGGCGCGGCGCGAATCCCCGAATTGCTGCGGGAGTGTGAACCCGGGCAGATAAAATCGGCCATCGTCTTGTCCTCGGGATACGCCGAGCTCGGCACCGAAGGAGCCGCGTCGCAACAGGAGCTTCGCGCTCAGGCGCTGAGCAAGGGAATTAGGTTCATTGGGCCGAACTCGGTTGGTTTGGTAAATCTTTGGGACAAAGTGCTTCCCTCGATCAGCCAGGTCTATGATCAACCCGACCTGCAGCCCGGCCCCATCGCGTTGATTACCCAGAGCGGCGCGGTCGGGACGGCAATCACGGCGCTCGCGCACGCCGAACGGCTCACGATCGGGTATTTCGTGAGCACGGGCAATGAAGGAGACCTCGAGTTCGCTGACTTCTGCGCGTACTTCGCCGATGACCCCTCGGTGACGACCATTGCCGGATATCTGGAGGGCGTTCGCGACGGCGCGAAGTTCCTCCGTGCCGTGAAGCGGGCGGCAAAGGCAGCAAAGCCGGTTATCCTGCTCAAAGCCGGAACGACGGACGTCGGCGAGCGCGCGGTGCGCTCGCATACCGGCGCGCTCGCGGGCGCCGAGGAAATCTATCGCGCGGTGTTCCAGGAGGGCGGAATCGTGCGAGCCGAAAGCCCCGAGCAGCTGGTCGACTATCTGAAAGCATTTACTGCGCTCGCGCGGGCGCCTCAGAATGGCAATCGCCAGCCTCGCGTTGCGATTCTAAGCCACTCGGGCGGTGCCGGCGTGCTCGTCGCCGATACTTGCAATGGAGAAGGCGTCGAGGTTCCGCCGCCATCCGAAAAGCTCGCCAAGCAACTCGGGGAGCGACTTCCCGCCTATGCGTCATTGCAAAATCCGATTGATATGACGGCGAACGTCATCTTCGATCCCGCGCTGATCGCGTCGACGGTGGACGACGCGATGACAAGTGGCGAGTATGACGCTTCGATCCTGTGCGTGAATTTGATGTGGCGACAGGGCGCGGCGTTGGCGGAGCAGCTCCTCAACGCGGTCGCGGTCTCCAAGCGCGCCCTCGCGGTGGCATGGATCGCAGGCAAGCGCGAGCCGATCGAGAGGCTGAACGCCAATGGGGTCCCGGTATTTCCAGATCCGGTTCGCTGTGCGAAAGCGGTTTCCCGGCTGCTTTTGTGGAATAATGGACGAAATTCGGTGGATTGCGGAGGCGGTGCGACGGCGCGCATTGCGCAGTCCCTTCCGCGGGCCAGCCTTGCGACGCATCGGGGGCAGGAAGAGCTGTTCGAGCGGTACGCTATTCCGCGCGCTCCCAGCGTACTTGTTCAGAGTCTTGCAGCCGCGCGACGCGCGGCCCGCGAGCTGGAATTCCCGATCGCAGCAAAGATCGTGGCCAATGACGTCGCGCACAAGAGCGACATCGGCGGCGTATTCCTGGACATCAAGTCGCAGGCGGAACTCGATCGCAGCTATGCCGGACTCGATCGCGTTGCGGTTGAGAAAAAGCAGGGCATTCTGATCCAGAAGATGGTCCGGGGAGACTGCGAGCTTTTTGCCGGCGCAAAACGCGACCAGGTATTTGGACCGGTCATCGTATTCGGCCTTGGCGGGATCTATGTCGAGATCATCAGGGATTCCGTTCTCCGCCTCGCTCCATTTTCAGAAGCTCAAGCGAAGCGACTGATGGAAGGTGCAAGGTTCTATCCGATCATTGCCGGCGCGCGCGGGAAGCGGCCGATCAACCTCGGCGCGGTGGCGCGCATCCTGTCACAGCTTTCCATCCTGGCGGTCGAGCAGCCCGAGGTGAAAACGGTAGACCTCAATCCCATCATGGCCACAAGCGAGAGAGCCCTCGTCGTCGATGCCAAAATCGGCTTGCGTTGAAAGGATGAAGACGGTGGCCGACGAGAATCTCACCTACGCCGAGCTGCTCCAAATTCTCGAGCTTATCAAATCGACGTCCCAGTTCTCCGAAATCCATCTCAAGCTCGGCGATATCGAGATCGATCTTTCCCGCGCCGCGACACAGCCAAGCTGCGGTGCAACCGCCAGCACGTTGCCGGCGGCTGCGCTGTCACGATCGGCGGCCATTAGTACGGGGGTGACGCGCGGCGCGGAGCAACCACCGCCGGTATGGCCCGCGAACTCGGTCCTCGTTCGCTCGCCCATGGTAGGGACCTTTTATCGGGCGCCGTCGCCCGGCGCTCCGCCCTTTGTCGAGGTTGGCCAGACCGTGGAAGCCGACACGACCGTATGCATCATCGAGGTCATGAAGCTGATGAGCTCAATCCCCGCCGGCGCACGGGGAACCATAACGAACATCCTCGCGGAGAATGCGGCGCTGGTTGAGCACGATCAAATTCTCATGGTGATCGCGCCACGCTGAGTGGAAGGGCTTGACTGTGGATTTCAAACTGAAGGGCAAAGCGGCACTCATTACCGGCGCAGGCAGCGGCTTCGGATCCGCTGTCGCGGCCGCGCTCGCCGAGGAGGGGTGCGTTCTTTATCTTGCCGACATCAATCTTGCGGCCGCCGAGCAGGCGAAGCGCAGCTTGGGTGAAAATGCCCATGCGTTGGCAATGGACGTAGGCAACGCGGCGGAGGTGCGCAACGGGATTGACTGGATCGCGAAGAGGCAGGGTCGCATCGATATCCTCGTGAACAATGCCGGTATTCTCAAGGTCGGATCGATCATCGAATCCAGCGATGAGGATTGGGAAGAGGTCTGCCGCGTGAATCTATCCGGAGTCTTCTATTGCTCGAAGGCGGTGCTTCCCCTCATGCTGAAGCAGCACTCCGGCAAGATCATAAACATCGCATCAATCTCGGCCTTCAAGGGCGGCGGCGTATTCGGAAATGCGCTGTACGGAACAACGAAGGCCGGCGTGATCGCGCTGACAAAGGGATTTGCGCGCGAACTTGGGCCTTTTGGAATCAACGTCAACAGCATTGCGCCCGGACTTGCCGATACCGGGATGACCAATCGCTATTTCAACGACGAAAACCGCCGTCAGATTTCACAGACCATTCCAATGGGGCGTCTCGCCACGACCGGCGATATCGCAAAGCTCGTGGTTTTCCTCGCCTCCGATGCCTCCGCGTATATCACCGGCGAGGCAATTACGATCGACGGCGGATATTTGACGAAATGACCCATGCACAAGATTCCGAACGAGAATACGATTTCATCATCGTTGGCGCGGGTTCCGCCGGTTGCGTGCTGGCCAACCGGCTCTCCACCGATGCCCGCAATCGCGTCGCCTTGTTGGAGGCCGGTCCGCACGACCGTAAGTTCTGGATTCGGTTGCCGATCGGCTACGGTCGCACAATGTGGGATCCTGTGGTCAATTGGCAGTTCTACACCGTCAAATCGGAAAGCAACCCCGATCATGCCGAAAGCCAGCTGCACGGCAGCGGATCGGCCTTGAATGGCTGCTCTTCCGAGGCGGACCACTCGCCCTCGGCATCAATCAGGGCGGCCTGTTTGCGCGCATGATGCCGCATTCAAAGAGGCCGGACATCCAATTCCATGTGGCGACGCTGAGCGCGGACATGGCGGGCGGCAAGGTTCATGATTTTTCCGGCTTCACGCTGTCTGTCTGTCAACTGCGTCCGGAGAGCCGCGGACGTATCGAGCTCGCCTCGGCCGATCCCTTGATGCCGCCGCGCATCCATGCGAACTACCTCGCAACCGAGACCGACCGCATCTTCGCGGTTCGTGCCATATCATTCGCGCGACAGCTGGCACGAACAAGGCCGCTGTCCGACTATGTTGCCAGCGAAATTATGCCCGGGCCGGGAGTGGAATCCGAGGTCGATGTGCTGGCGTTCGCGCGCCAGAACGGCGCGACGATTTTTCACCCGGCCGGGACGTGCCGTATGGGCGCGGACGACGCGGCGGTGGTCGACCCCCATATGCGGGTGCGCGGCGTCGAGCGGCTCTGGGTCGCCGACTGCTCGATCATGCCGACGCTGGTGTCCGGCAACACCAATCTCCCGGCGATCATGATTGGGGAAAAAGCGTCGGACCTGATCCTGCAGGACGTGCGCCAGCAATGACGACTGCTTATGCGGCGCCCGCGGGGTGCAGATGCAGGTTTGGGCTGTTGCCGGCTAGTGCATTGGCAATCTGCGCAGGCGTATCGACGACAAAGACACCGCTCGCTTCAAGCGCCTTGCGTTTCGACGCGTAGCTGCCGCGATTTCCAGTCACGATGGCGCCCGCGTGGCCCATCTTCTTGCCGGGCGGCGAAGCAGCTCCGGCGATGAAAGCCGCGATCGGTTTGCGCATCGTCTTGGCATATTCGCCGGCGTCCTCTTCCATGCTGCCGCCGATTTCGCCCACAATCACCACGGCCTCGGTCGCCGGGTCGCGGTCAAGCACCGCGAGCGCATCGCGCGTAGTGGTGCCGAGCATCGGGTCGCCACCGATGCCGATGAAGGCCGATTGGCCAAGCCCGGATTGCGTTAGCTTGAGGCAGACAAGCGTGCCGAGGCTGCCACTGCGGGAAATGACGCCGACATGACCGGGCCTAAATACGCTTGGCACAAACGCAGGCATGATCCCGACGAAGCACTCGCCCGGCGTCACGAGGCCGGCGGTGTTGGGGCCGACGATCCGCGTGCCGTGCGGGCCGGCAGCTGCATGCATCGCCATGACGTCCTGGGCCGGGATGTGCTCGGTCAACACGACCAGAAGCTTGATCCCCGCCTCGATTGCTGAGACGGCCGCCTCGCGCGCGGTGGCGGGCGGAATGAACATGACGCCGACATCGGCGCCCGTTTCTCCTACGGCCTCCGCCGTGGAGCCGAAGATCGGCACATTGCAATGCCGCTCGCTCGCCCGCTTCGGATTGACACCGGCAACGACCCGCGTGCCGTAGGCGAGCATCTTCTCCGTCCAGAACGTGCCTTGGCGCCCGGTAATGCCGAGCACGATCACTTTGTTGCTCCTACGCACGATCATTGCGCCGCCCGCACCGCCGCCTGAATAGCGTCTTCCATGAGATCGTAGGGCTCCATCCCAAGCCGTGCGCGCACCAGCGCGATGGCCTCGTCCTCACCGGTGCCGTGTATCGAGAAGAACACCGGAACCGTCGGCTTGAGCTCTTGCCACGCCTTCACCACGCCGTCGGCCATGACGTCGGTCCGGGCAAAGGCTCCGCAAAAATTGATTATGAGACTCTTCACGCCGGGATTGGACAGAACAAGGTCGAGCGCCACCGCCGATTTGGTGTAGGCCTCGCCCCCGATCTCCAGGAAATTAGCCGGCCTGCCGCCGTAGTGGCGAATGACGTCCATGGTCGTCATGGTGAGGCCGGCGCCGTTCGCCAACACGCCGACATTGCCCTCGAGCTGGATGAACTTCAGCCCGTTTTCGGCTGCGCGCCGCTCCAGCGCGGTCATCGGAGCCTCGGCCGCGACCCTGGCGATATCCTCCTGCCGGTAGACGGCGGCATCGTCGAGTATGAATTTGCAGTCGAGCGCGACGACGCGTCCGTCCGTGAGCTCCGCCAGTGGGTTGATCTCGAGCAGTTCGGCGTCGCGCTGTCGATAGGCAACGTAGAGACGAGAAAGAACCTCCGCGACTCTTCCCTGCGTGCCGCCGAGCGCCAGTCCTGCCAACATCGCTGCAAAATCGGCCGCGCCCGGTGTGGCATCAAGCGTGACGTGCTCGCGCCGGATCGTATCAGGGCTGGCGGCCGCGACCTCCTCGATGTCCATGCCGCCTTGGGTCGAGAATAGAACGAGGGGCTTGCGCGCTTCCGTGTCATTGAGCACAGCCGCGTAGAACTCGCGCGCAATCTTTGCCTGTTCCTCGACCAGCAGGCGCTCGACCTTATACTCACCGATGGTCATGCCCAGGATCGCGGCGGCGACGCGTTCGGCATCCTCGGGTGTATTGACCGGCTTGACGCCGCCCGCTTTCCCCCGCTTGCCGGCAGCAACCTGCGCCTTGATCACCGCAGGTCCGATGGTGCGCACCGCTTCGGCCGCCTCTTTCGCCGTCCGGCAGATTTGCCCGCGCGGGACCGGTATTCCGGCTGGCGCAAGCACCAGCGATTTGGCCGCATGTTCCTCGAAATTCATCAGGCGCCTCAGCGGCCGTATTTGGACCAATAGGCGCCGAACAGCTCTTCTTCCGACGGCTTGTCTTCTGCAATCGGAGTCACAAGATGGGTGATGTTGATGAAGTGCTTGTAGTTGAGATTTTCGCTGATGCTGTTGCCGCCCCACGTGCCGCAACCCATGCTGAGCGTGAAATTGAGCCCATTGTCGAAGCTGCCGCCGTTGCCGAATGTGTGAGCCTGGTTGATAAGCACCCGTACCACGTCCGCCTGTTCGGCAAGCCTGCGCGCGCGACCAAAGTCCTTCGTATGCAATCCGCAGGAATGGCCGCGACCCTGATGAGCGAGAATTTCATTGACGCGCGCAACGGCGCTGTCGAAATCCTTCGCGCGATAGACCGCAAGCACCAACGCAAGCTTCTCGGTGGAAAACGGGAAGTTGTGGCCGACCCCGGTCTCCTCGACCATGAAGAACTTCTTCTGCGCGGCCACCGCCGGCAGACCGAAGGCCTTTGCCAGCACATCGGCATCGCGTGCAATCAGGTGGCGATTGAGCTTGCCGCCCTGCCATAGGTTGCCCTGGATGCGTTCCTTTTCGATGGGTGACGCCATATAGCCGCCGCTGCGCTCCAGCGCTGCAATCGCCTGATTGTAGACCGTATCCAGAATGACGACGGAATTTTCCGACGAGCAGGATGTCGCGTTGTCGAAGATTTTCGACGCGCATATGTTCTGCGCGGCGTCGCCCAGATCGGCAGTCTCATCGATGATCACGGGAACATTTCCGGTGCCCACCCCGATCGCCGGCGTGCCGCTCGAATAAGCCCGACGCACGTTATCCAGCGAACCGGTGGCAACCACCAGATCGGCCGCCTGCATCAGCGCCTGCGTCATGTCCTTTGAGGCTGGCGGCGGCAGGATTTGCACGAGATCCTCGGGCAGACCGATCTTCTTGAGCTCGGCGCGCATGTAATCGACCGTCCGCTGCGTGGTCCTCAAACCCGCGGGCGAAGCGGCGATGATGATGGCGTTGCGGCCCTTGATCGCCATCATCGCCTTGTTGACCGGCGTCGCACCCGGATTGGTCGAGGGGGTGATGGCGCAGACCACGCCCACCGGCTTGGCGTATTTGACGATGCCGCGTGCCTTGTCTTCCTCGATAATGCCGACGGTCTTCACCCGCAACAGATCGCGCAGCGTGCCGAAAGTCTTGCGCTGCTTCTTGATGATCTTGTCCGGAACGTTGCCGAGATCGGTGTCGGCCACTGCCAGCTCGGCCAGCTCCTTGGCATGTGCCGGATTGTAGAGCGACCAGGCCAACGCGGTGACCGCCTCGTCGACACGCACCTGATCGGTTTTGGCAAACACCGCCATGGCGGCTCGCGCGCGCCGCCGCAGCTCGTCGACCACGCTGATCGCCTCGGCCGCCGGTTTCACCGCGACGGTCATCTCGTCAGACTCCGCTAAGCAGCTTGCTGGGGGCGCATGTCCTCGCGCCGGATGCCCGCCACGATCGTCGGTTTTTTCATCGCGTCTCGGCGGAACGGCTCGCCAAGCTCCTGATTGAGGATGACCTCGATGAAGGTCGTTACGCGATTCTTCTGCGCTTCGCACGACTGCCGCAGTGCTTCCGTCAACTCAGCCTGCGTTCGCACGGTCACGCCCTTGAGACCACAGGCTTCCGCCACCTTTGCATAGCTCAGATGCGGGTCGAGCTCGGTTCCGACGAAATTGTTGTCAAACCACAGGATTGAATTGCGCTTCTCGGCGCCCCATTGGTAGTTGCGGAATATCACCATCGTTATGCCGGGCCACTCCTTGCGTCCGATCGAGCTCATCTCGTTCATGGAGATTCCGAATGCGCCGTCGCCGGCGAAGCCGACGCACGGCGTGTCCGGATTCCCGATCTTGGCGCCGATAATAACGGGGAAGCCATAGCCGCAGGGTCCGAACAAGCCAGGGGCCAGATATTTCCGTCCCGAGTCGAACGTCGGATAGGCGTTGCCGATGGCGCAATTGTTGCCGATGTCGCTGGAGATGATGGAGTCCCTGGGCAGCCCGGCCTGGATCGCACGCCAGGCCTGCCGCGCCGACATTCGGTCGGGTTCCCGCTTGCGGGCGTCCGCATTCCACGTCGTCCCCGGATCGTCATCCTCGTGATCCATGCTGGAGAGGGTCTGGAGCCACCTGGACTTGGTCGTGTGGATCAGCGCCTTGCGCTCCTCACGGCCGGCATCTCCGGCAGAAGGCGAAAGTTGCGCCAGGATGCCCTTCGCCACCAGCTTGGCGTCTCCGCAGATGCCGACCGTCACCGGCTTGGTCAGGCCAATGCGGTCCGGATTGATATCGACCTGGATGACTTTGGCGTTCTTCGGCCAATAGTCCATGCCATATCCCGGAAGGGTCGAGAACGGATTGAGCCTGGTGCCAAGTGCCAACACCACATCGGCCTTGGCGATCAGCTCCATCGCGGCCTTCGAGCCGTTGTAGCCGAGCGGGCCGACGGCGAGGCGGTGGCTGCCGGGAAAGCTGTCGTTGTGCTGATAGTTGTTGCAGACCGGCGCATCGAGCTTCTCGGCGAGCGCAACGCACTCGGGAATTGCATTTCCGAGAATCACCCCCGCCCCTGACAAAATAACCGGGAACTTCGCCGCGGACAGCAGCTTTGCCGCCTCCGCGACGGCACCGGCGCCGCCGGCTGGACGCTCGAACTCGACTGACGCCGGCAGGCTAGTGTCGATGACCTGGGTCCAGAAGTCGCGCGGGATGTTGATCTGCGCGGGAGCCGACAGACGCTTCGCTTTCGAAATGACGCGATTGAGAACCTCTGCGACGCGCGCAGGATCGCGCACCTCTTCCTGATAACAGACCATGTCGCGGAACAGCGCCATCTGCTCGACCTCTTGGAACCCACCCTGACCAATGGTTCTGTTTGCAGCCTGTGGCGTCACCAGCAGCATCGGCGTGTGATTCCAGTAGGCAGTTTTTATCGCGGTTACGAAATTGGTGATGCCCGGTCCGTTTTGCCCCAAGACCATGGCTATCTTCCCGGTCGACCGCGTGTAGCCGTCGCACATCACACCGCCATTGCATTCGTGCGCAACGTCCCAGAACGTAATGCCGGCTTTCGGGAAGAGATCGGAGATCGGCATGAATGCCGATCCGATGATGCCGAAGGCATGCTCAATGCCGTGCATCTGTAAGACTTTCACGAAGGCTTCTTCCGTCGTCATCTTCATGGCTGCGTCCTTTCTTTGATCTTTGATCTCTGTCAATGTTCCCCGCCGGCCGCGGTCGTCGCCCTCCTCGCCGGAACATCGAGGGGCACGGTCGGATCGATGCGGAAGGAAAGCAACACGCCGACCAAAAGCAGCAGGACAGAGGTGCCGAACGGTACCTGCCAGCTTCCCGAGTAATCGACCAGGAACCCGAACACGAAGGGCGACAGCGCGCCGGCGATGCCAAACCCCAGATTCATCATGCCGCCTGCGGTTCCGGCAAACTGGGGCGCCATGTCCATGGGCAGAGCCCACAGGACCGAGTTCGTCAGCTCCAGGAAGAAGAATGCCAGGCTGAGCAGAATCGACACCGTAATCAGGTCGTGGATGAAGAGGCAGGGCAGCAGGAATACCAGCGATCCGAGCAAACCCACCACCAGATTGACGCGACGGGCGAATCTAAGGTTGTTGGTGCGCTGCAGCAGCGCATCCGACAGCAATCCGCCTGCGGTGTCGCCGATCACGCCGGCCAGCAGGATGCCGGCGGTGAACCAGACAAACTTGTTGATGGGAAGATCATAAGATCTGGCAAGGAAGGAGGGGAGCCACGTCAAGTAGACCCACAGGGTCCAGCCGTAGCAGAAGTCGACAGCAGTCACGGGTGCGATCTTCTTGAACAGAGGGCCCCAGGGGACCGTCCGGTGCTCGACCGCCACCGGCGGGAGTTCCGCCAGTTGTTCGGGGGTAATCCGGCGATGGGTGCGGGGGTTGTCCCGGAAGAAAGCCATCCACCACACGACCCAGACCATGCTGATCGCGCCGAGCACGTAAAAGGCCATGCGCCAACTGTAGGCTATGATGAAGTAACCGACGATCGGCGGCGTGATCGCGTTGCCGATGCGAGCGAATGAATGCGTAATCCCTTGCGCAAAGGCGCGCTTGCGCGCCGGGAGCCAGATCGCCATCGCCTTGGTCGCGGTCGGAAACGTCGCCCCTTCCCCGAAACCGAGCACAACACGAGCCACGAACAGGGTGGCAAACCCATTGGCCAAGCCGGTCAACGCCGTCGCCCCGGCCCAAAGTGCGCCGACGCCGAACAGGACCCAACGCGGCCCGAAGCGATCGCCCAGCCATCCTCCGAACGGCTGCAGGAACCCATAAGGGATGGCGAAGGCGGAAAAGATCACACCAAGCTCCGTCGTGCTTAGGGCTAAATCCTTCTGCAGGATGGGCGCGGCGGTGGACAGGTTCACCCGGTCGACGTAGGTGATCATGTACATCGCGCACAGGCCCGCCAACATAATCGTCTGCGGTGGCGCCAACGGTGTCTTAACCGGCGTCCCGGCGGCGGCTGATATCTCACCCATCGTTTCCTCTCTGCGCACGCGTAGCGCTAAATTCTCATTGGATGAGACCTAGATTTTCAAAAAACATAGCAGCTGGATCGCAAGCGTCAATGCAGCATGAAATCTCATGAGCCATGTGCCCTGCGGGCGCGGGGAGCGCCGCGCTCATTCCGCCCGACGATCGATCGAAACGTAAGGGCGCGCCTCGGGTCCGTTGTAGAGCGTCAATGGCCGGATCAGAATATTGTTGTTCAGCTGCTCAAGAACCTGCACCACCCAGCCGGGCACGCGCCCGATCGCGAAAAGCGGCACGAATAGATCTCTCTTGATACCGAGCAGGTGATAGACGACCCCGGAGTAGAAATCGACGTTCACGTTGACGCCATGACGCGCGTACGGCGCCATGGCCTCGACAACTGCCTGGAGGATTTCGTACCAATGCGGCTCGCCGATCTGTTTCGACAGCTTCTCCACGCCGGCGCGCATATGCCGTGCGCGCGGGTCCTCCGCTCGGTATACACGATGACCGAAGCCGGTAACCGGCTCCCCCGCCTTGCGCTTTGTCCGCACATATTGGGCCGCCCGGGAAGCATCGCCGATTTCTTCCGCCATTTTCATGACGTCTTCTGCTGCTCCGCCATGCGCAGGGCCGGACAGCGCGGCAATTGCCGCCGTGATCGCGGCATGCAGATTGGCTTCGGTCCCGACCACCACGCGCGCCGTGAACGACGAAGCATTCGATCCATGCTCCGCATGCAGGATGAGGTCGCGGTCGATGAGCTGCGCGGCATCGCGGCTCGGCTTTGTCCCCTTCAGCATCCACAGCAGGTTGGCCGCGTGGCCAAGCTCGGGGGCGGCCGCAACCGGCTCGAGACCTTCGCGCACGCGTGAATGCGCGGCGACGATCATGGCGACCTGCGAGGTGAGACGAATACCCTTGCGCAGGACGGCCTCGCGCGAATTATCGGCGACATCCGGATCGAACGCGGAGAGTGCGGAGACGGCAGTGCGCAGCACGTCCATCGGATGGGCGTACCTTGTCGCGCGGATGACGTCGTAGATCGAGGCGGGCAGGCTGCGCGCCGCCTTGAGTTGCTTGTCGAATTCGGAGAGCTGCTGCGCGTTCGGCAGCTCGCCATTGAGCAGCAGCCACGCGGTTTCCTCGAAGGTCGAATGCTCGGCGAGATCGTGTATGGAATAGCCGCGGTAGCGCAAGTCTCCCGCCTTGCCGTCGATGAACGTGCACGGCGAGCGGTCGAAGTAGACGCCTCTCAAGCCGCGGTGAATCTTGATCGCCTCTATCGTTTCCGCCATTGATGCCTCGCACGTTCGACGATGTTTTCCCACGAAGTGAGACAGAGATGGATCTGCTCGCTGAGCTTTTTCATAATGCACGGCAGCGCTTGCGCAAGGTCGTGCTGCCGGAGGGCGAGGACGAGCGCGTGCTCGCGGCGGCCTGTCATCTGCGCCGGGAAAGAACTGCGATCCCGATCGTTGTCGGCGCCAAGGCGGCGATCGAGCAATCAGCGTCGCGCGCGACGCTCGATCTCTCGGGGATTGAAGTGATCGATCCGCGCTGCGATGTGAGGCTTCAACCCTATGCATCCGCTTGCGCCGCCAACCGCGAATCAATGACGCCCGGCATGGCGGGCCGGCTTGTGGCCAAGCCCCTTTATTTTGCTGGGATGATGGTGCGCCAGGGCGATGCTGACGCCATGGTCGCGGGCGCGATCAACCCGACGCGGCGTGTCATCGAGGCCGGGTTGATGACAATCGGGCTTGCGGCGGGAATTGCCCTTCCCTCGAGCTTCTTTCTCATCATCGTGGCGGATTTCCTAAGGCGGGGTCCAAAGGCGTTCGTCTTTGCTGATTGTGCGGTCAATGCGGAACCAAGCGCGGAGGAGCTTGCCGACATCGCGATCGGATCGGCACGCACCGCGGAGAAATTGCTGCGCGAGAGTGCGCGGGTTGCCATGCTGTCATTCTCGACCCATGGTAGCGCGCAACATCCGAAGGTAGAAAAAGTCCGCCGCGCGGTCGCACTGGTGCGCCAACGGGCGCCGCAGCTCGCCGTTGACGGCGAGCTGCAGGTTGACGCGGCGATCGTGCCGACGGTGGCCCAGAAAAAAATCAAGTCGCCGAGCAGGGTGGCCGGGGAGGCGAACGTGCTGGTCTTTCCCGATCTCGACGCGGCAAATATCGGATACAAGCTCACGCAATGGCTCGGCGGCGCCAAGGCCATCGGTCCTTTCCTGCAAGGCTTTGCCAGGCCGATCAGCGATCTCTCGCGCGGTGCTAGCGTGGACGACATTGTCACCACCTGCGCTGTTGTGCTGACGATGACGTGACGTTCAAGTGCACATTCCCTGTAGCCGGACGTCGCGTGGAGAGAGAACAGACAGTTGCCAAGCCGCTCACCGGTATTGGCGGTGCGGCTTGTGCGGGTGAAAGCGAGCGGGTTACCTGAGATGAGTATCCGGAGCAAGAACCTACTGCCAATCGTTGGCGGAATTTGCTGATTGAATTAATGGAAGCCATTTGTTGAACTCAAAACCAACGAGATCCTCAAGCGCGCTGGGAGTGCGTTGCTCCGGAGAGGGAACATCCACGCCGAGACTGGAAAGGCGCTGAACGACGGCAGCATCGGCAAGGGTTTCTTGGAGAGTTGCGTTCAGTCGTCCAATAATCGGCTGAGGAGTCGGTTTCGGCACGAAAAAAGCAGTCCATGCATTCACCTGCAAATCCGGCATTCCCGCTTCCACCGAAGATGGCACATCCGGCAAAACAGCAGATCGAGTTGACGAAGCCGTCACCAGCGCACTTACGTTGCCAGATTTGACGTAAGTCGCGGCTAGGATCGCCTGATTAAACGCAGCGCTGAGGCGACCACCAATAAGATCTGTATCGGCTTGCGGGTCCCCCGCATAAGGCACCATCGCAAAGCTTGTTTTGGAGAGGCGACTGAAGAGAAGGTAGGCGAGGTGTGAAATCGAGCCGACCCCGGCATTCCCGAACGTTAAGCCTCGCCCGCTCGATTTGCTGTAGGCGGCGAACTCTTGCAATGTGTGACAAGGTAAATCCTTATTGATGAGAAGTACCTCTGGCGAGTTGGCAACAAGCATCACCGGCGCGAAATCGCGTCTAGGTTCGTATGGCAGGTTTTTGTAATTCGCGACACTGGAAACCTGGGTGCCGAGATTGCCAACCAGAATCGTATATCCGTCGGGCGCCGCTCGTGCCACGCGTGTGGCCGCAATCGTACCGCCAGCACCTGTAATATTCTCAACGACCATCGGCTGACCGAGAGTTCGGCTGGCGTGCTGAGCCACAACTCTAGCAATGACATCGACCGCGCCGCCCGCCGAAAACGGCACAACGACAGTGATGGCGCGGTTCGGATATTCCTGGTGGGTAACAGCGACGCCCTCAGCTATCGCCAGCATGAGAGCGGCAAAAACGACGGGTGCAACTAAGGGCATCCTCATACTACTGCGGCCGATCGCCCTCCACGCTCGTGCGGTGCATGTGGCGCCGCTCCGCCATATCGTAGTCGGCCACCGCCAGATGCCAAGTCGAACGATTATCCCAGATCACTAGATCGCTCTTGCTCCACCTGTGGCGGTACATCATGTGTGGCTGCACCGCGTGCTGGAACAGAAAATTCAGGATCGCCCGGCTTTCCGCTTCGGTCATGCCGACGATCTGGCGGGTAAAACCAGGATTCACGAACAGTACTTTCTTGCCGGTTTCGGGATGAGTTCGCACGATCGGATGCTCAACCGGCGGAACTTTAGCCTTTTGTTCGGGCGACAGCGGCGGTCGATCGGAAAACCGCGCGAAGTACTGCTCGTAGGCGAGATTGTAATCATGGACTGCAGAAAGCCCCGAGAGAAGGTCTTTCATCGTCTCGCTTAGCTCGTCGTAGGCGCGAACAGTGCTGGTAAACAATGTGTCGCCGCCATAGCTCGGTATTTCAAGAGCATAAAGAAGCGAGGCAAGCGTGGGTTTTGCCGTATAGGAGCAATCGGAGTGCCAATATTGACCGGCACGGATAGCTCCAATGGGCTTTCCTGCTTCCTTCACATTCGAGACGATGAAGACGTCAGGATTTTCGGGTAGGGCGAAGTCCTTGATGACATGTTGCTCCAGCCGACCAAACCTACGGGTAAATGCCACGAACTGATCGGGAGTCAATTTCTGACCATGGAAGACCAGCACCGAGTGTTCAAGGAAGGCCTCGTGGATCGCTGGAAAGACATTGTCGCAATGTGGACTGGCGAGATCGATATCCAAAATCTCCGCACCTAACCCGCCGCTGAGGCGCTTGAGTTGAATACTGCCGTTGTTCATTTGCCGACTCGATTGCTGGTTCGAATAGTGATGACGCTTGGATGTCACCTTGTTATTCGTTTCCTTATGATAATGTCCAATTTATTCCGGCCCCAAATACCCCTTTTTGCTGTCTCGGTATGCCTAGTATGGCGTCTGCCGAGATGAGCTTGCAAGACGCGTGTAGCGCCGCACCGCTGATACCGACTCAGGTGCTGATTCGCATATGACGCGTTATGGCGGTCCCCGACGTCAGTGCCCTGCTTGAGCCGATCACGGATCGACTGGACCGTTGCGGCGTCGTCAGTGCGGCCGCGCAACATCTTGGCGGCTTTTCTTATTTCCCCGCGGAGAGCCGATGCAAGCGACCCAAGATCGAATTCCGGCTCGTCCCGAGCTGCGCCCCGCATACGCCTTCGCGGTCGCGGCCGGGTTTGTAGGGGTGGGGTGGGGTGCACCCCAAACGGCAACCCCAGCCCCGCTTCCCTGTAAATCCCTGTAAAGGGGGCGGGGCAACAGCCAAAAACTGCAAAAAAGTGAGTATAAACAATGACATCTGCCGAAATGGCAGGATCAGGAACAGGGAATAACAGGGAAATAACAGGGAAATGACCACGATTCATGACCCAACGTTCGCCATCACCGCTCCTAGCGAAAGTTGATGTAGTCGTTGTTCTCGATCTCCAGTTGAATGGATGCCTGGTTTCGCGATCCTCGCGGTCGGCCCGCCGGATTGCCGCTTTGGCCTTTTTGGAACTGCATGCATTGTCCTCCTTTTGCGAAGCAGACGACAGTAGACGGACGATTGGCCACACAAGAATGGCCAAACAAAAGCCCGGCGCGGGAGTCCGGGCCGGGCTTCGCTCGCAGCTTTCGAAGATTAGCGACTCATAGCAGACTTTTGTTACGATGTCGATATATCAAAAGTTGTACCAAGCAAAGTTTTACCAAGCAAAATTTTTGTCAAAGCAAAATTGTGTCGAGAGAAATATCGAGAGACATATAGAGAGAAATGCTGCCGGTTGCGAACCTGCTCTCGTCACTCGCGAGGAACAGGATGCCGGCGGCAATCTCCTCAAATGGCCGATGCCGGCGCGACCGTGCGCGCGTTCAATCCGGCTTGAGGCCGGCTTCGCGGACCACCTTGCCCCATTTTTTGATTTCCGCCGCCAGAAACCTGCCGAACTCGTCCGGTGGGCCGCCGTACGGTTGACCGCCCAGGTCGGCGAGCCGCGCTTTGATCGTGGGATCGGCCAGCGCCGCATTGATCTCCCGATTGAGCTTGTCGATGATCTCGGGCGGCGTCTTGCTCGGCGCGCAGAGGCCCTGCCAACCGCCCGCTTCGTAGCCCGGCACGAATTCGCCGACTGTCGGGACACCCGGCAGCACCTCCTGTGGCGTCGCTGTGGTGACCGCCAACGGCCGGAGCTTGCCGGACTTGATGTAGGAGATCGAGGACACGACGACGTCGAACATGACCTGCACCCGGCCGGCAATCAGATCGGTGATGGCCGGCGCCGCGCCATGATAGTGCACCGGTACCATGTCGATCCCGGTCATCATCTTGAAATACTCGCCATAGAGATGCTGGGCGCTGCCGGCGCCCACCGTCGCCATGTTGATCTTGCCGGGATCGGCCTTGGCATAGGCGATGAATTCGGGAACGGTCCTGACCGGAAGGTCGGGACTGACCTCCATCACGAACGGCGTGCGCACGACGGCCGCGACCGGCACAAGATCGCGCAGAACATTGTAATTGAGCTTGCCCTCATAGAGCGTCGTGTTGATCGCGATCGCGGTCGACGCATAGAGCAGCGCGTAACCGTCCGCCGGCGCCCGCACGACGGCTTCCGTGGCGATATTGCCCCCGGCGCCCGCGCGATTATCCACGACGAAGGGCTGGCCGAACCGCTCCGACAGCCACGCACCGATAACACGCGCGTTGATGTCGGATGCCGAGCCGGCCGAGAAGCCGACGATGAGATGCACCGGCCGTGACGGATAGGTGTCGGCGCATGCGAGGCGCGACGCCGCGGGAAGCGCGGCAGCGCCGGCGGCGAGCCGGAGGAATTGGCGACGAGGGATGCTCATCTCGTTTCAATTGTTTGTTCGCCGGCGACGGTAACGTGTTTCCAATACGGTGGCTACATCGTCAGGACGAGGTTGATGGACACGGCGATATGATTCGAACCTCGAAACGCACTTCCAGCGAGCTACGGGATCAGGTCGCGCTCCCCGCGCGTGCCATCGCATCAACAAGCGCGGCGGGACGCAGCGGCGTGGAAAACAGCTCGAATTTGACCGGACGCAGCGCGTCACACACGGCATTGGCGATCGCGACTGGAGGCGCAATGGCGCCGCCCTCGCCCAGGCCTTTGACCCCAAGCGGGTTCGCAGGCGAGGGGGTCTCGGTGTGCACGACCTCGATCGGCGGCACGTCCGACGCCGTGGGAATGAGATAATCAGCAAGAGAGGCGACCAGGAGTTGCGCGTCGCGGTCATAGAGAATCTCCTCCAGGAGCGCTCCGCCCAGTCCCTGGCACACGCCGCCGACGATCTGTCCCTCGGCAAGGACGGGATTGATGAGGACGCCGGCGTCATGAACGACCACATATCTAATGATCGCGATTGCACCGGTTGCACGGTCGAGCTCTACGATCGCCGCGTGCACGGCATAGGCCCAGGTCACGGTCGGCGGCTCGAAATAGGCCGTCACTTCCAGCCCGGGCGCCACCCCGGGCGGCCGCCCGTGATCCCAACCAGGCCGCGCCGCCTGCGCAACCTCCTTGAGCGTCATTCTCAGGCCGGGCGCGCCACGGACCATGACGCTGCCGTCGCGAAGCTCGAGGTCGCCCGGATCGCATTCAAGCACGTGACCGGCAATCGCCAGCACCTTGCGGCGGAGCTCCTCGCTCGCAAGCGCAATGGCCGAGGAAGAATTGACCGCACTGCGGCTGGCGATCGTGCCGTAGCCCATCGCTATCGAGGCGGTGTCGGACACGACGACCGTGACCTGCTCGGGGCTCACGCCCCACTCGTCAGCGGCAACTTGGGCGAAGATGGTTTCGTGCCCCTGTCCGTGTGCGCAAGCGCCGGTCGCAACAAATATGTCGCCCGAGGGATCAATGCGCACCGTTGCGCCCTCGAACGGCCCTGCGCCGGTGCCTTCAACGTAGCAGCCGATCCCAAGGCCGATGAAACGCCCCTCCCGCCATGCCTGCGCCTGCTCGCGCCGGAACGCGGCAAGCCCGCCGAGCGTCTCGACGGCCTCGCGCAACGCATGCGGATAATCGCCGCTGTCATAGACGACGGGGACGCCATCGCGATAGCGCAGCCCCGCCGCGTACGGAAGGCTTTCCGGTGGGATCATGTTGCGAAGGCGCACTGTGACCGGATCGAAATCGAGCGCATGGGCAACGAGATCCATGAGACGGTCCATCACGAATGCGGCTTCCGGCCGCCCGGCACCGCGATAGGGCGCATTGGGCGCCTTGTTGGTAGCGACGATGGTGATGGACACGTCGTAGTTGGGCACATGGTACGGTCCAGTCAGATGGATACCCGTGTTAACGGGTGCGCCGATGCCGACCGGCATGTAAGCGCCTGAGTCCTTCAGCAGTTGATCCCGAATGGCGAGGATGTGTCCCGCATCGTCGAAAGCGATCTCGACCTCATGCCGATCGTCCCGCGCATGCGCGGAATTGAGGAGATGCTCGCGTCGGTCCTCGATCCATCTCACGGCTCGGTTGAATCGACGAGCGAGATAAGGGATTAGCACGTCCTCGGGATAGACGTGTCCCTTGACGCCGAAACCGCCGCCCACCTCGGGTGCAATGCAGCGCACGCGCGCTTCCGGCATGTCAAGTCGGGAGGCGACCTCGCGACGGACCCAGTGCACGACCTGCGTTGCCGACCAGACTGTCATCGCGTCGGCAGCGGCGTCGTACTGCGCGATTATCCCGCGGCATTCGATGGGCATGGCGGCATAGCGGTGGTTATCGAAACGGTGACGCAGCCTTCGCGCCTGCGAGGCAAACACCGATCCTGCATCGCCTTTGCCCATGCGGATCTGCGCTATGACATTGCTCGATAGGCTCTCATGAACCAGGGGCGGCGCCTCGCCGAGTGCGGCATCGATAGTTGCAACAGGCGGTAGCGGCTCGAGGTCAACCTCAACCAGAGCCACGGCATCCTCCGCGCAGTAGGGATCCGTTGCGACTACTACAGCCAGAGGCTCGCCGACGTGGCAGACCTTGCCGTTTGCCAGGATGGGCTGGTCGGGAATGTTCAGCACATGCGCTACAGCCTCACGCCAGGCCTTGGGCGGTCGATTCTGCATGCCGGGAATGGGGCGCAGGTGGTCGCGAATATCAACGCCGGTTAGAACGGCGACGACCCCGGCAGCGGCGACCGCGCGATCGGTCCCGATTGCGCGAATGCGCGCATGCGCCAGCGGACTACGCACGAAGCCGACATGCAGCATGCCGGGAATCGTAATGTCGGCAATGAAACGGCCGCATCCCCGGAGCAACCGCCTGTCTTCGCGCCGGCCAATCGATTGCCCGACGAACCGCCCTGTCCGTGCTGCCATCCTCCCTCCCCGTTACGTGTCCCGCCGCTAACTAACTTAACCTCTGATTCGCTGAAAGGACCATGTCGAGGCCGGCGAGCTTTTGGATCAACTTCACTCGGCGTTGAGCGGTTGAATGGCGCTCAGAGCGTCATCGAGCCGCCGCCATCAACATACCATGCCGTGCCGACGACGTAGCTCGATCGCTCGGAGGCCATGAAGGCGACGACCGCGCCGACCTCGTCCGGGCGCCCCATGCGACCAACCGGAAGCCCGGAAACGCGCTGCTTGCGCACCTCCGCCTCGGCTTGGCCGGTCACCTGCGCCCATTCCCGCATCGTCTCCTCTTGGCGCTCGGTGTCGATGATGTAAGGCACCACCGCATTGACCAGGATGTTGTCCTTGGCGAGCTCGGCCGCGAGCGCCTTGGTCAGGTTGAGCATCGCGGAATTGTTGAGCGCGGCCGGCACGACGGTGAAATGCGGCTGCCGCCCGGCAAGCCCGGAGATATTGATGATGCGGCCCCATTTCCGTTTGCGCATGTGCGGGACGACGTGGCGAATACAGCGCGCGGCAGGGTTGAATTTTTGGTCGAGGAGATTTGTCAATTGCCCGTCGCCCATCTTGAAGAAATCCTGGGGGATGACGGTCGCCGCCGAGTTCACGAGAATGTCGATGCGGCCGTACCGATCGACCGCTTGAGCGGTCATCGCCGCGATGGCAGCGTCATCGTCGAGATCCGTCGGCACACCAAGGGCACGGTCGGAGTGTAGTCTCTCCAGCTCGCGCACAGTGGCGGCGTTGATATCGGGATTCTTGCTGACGATGACGACGATAGCGCCTTCGGCAAGCAGCTCCTTGGCGCAAGCTTTGCCGATACCGCGACTGCCGCCGGTAACGATAGCAACTCTGTCTTTGAGTCCGAGATCCAAGTCATCCTCCCACGAATTGATCCGAAACGATCAGGTGCGTTTCCATGCCCATGCACTCCACTGGGCGGATCCCATCGCCCCTCAAGGCTTTGCTTTGATCGATCTCTCGCCCAGGCGATCGATGACCAGCTTCGGAATGATGAGGCCGAGGCTCATGGCCAAAGTGATAAGGGCGGCGGTCGCGCCGTCGGCGATCGTGGCGCTGAGCAGCTCCAAGGTCGTATGCGAGCCGCCGACAAGTTGTAGAAGCCCGCTCGCCGCCCTGAAAAGGTAAACGCCCGGCATCATCGACACCACGGAGGCGAAGCCGATGGCCGCAAACGGCATGTGCCGACGACGTGAGACTGGAGTAAGTATCAGCCCGACGATGATACAAGCGACAAGGGCGCCGGCCGCGGCGCTGAAGCCGAGCATGGTGAGTGCCGCCCACCGTAGCGCGTGGGCCAGCATGCCGACCGCCACCGGCCAAGGCAACATGTTCAACGGCGTGGAGAAGAAGATGCTGTAAGCAGCGACGGCGACGCCGGCGGCGATCACGTCTTGCCACAAAGGGACCGCTCTGCCGTCTAGATCGACCGGCAGGGAGATGCCGAAAAGCGCCAGTCCAAGCAGCAATCCGGTCGAGATCGCTACAATGATGAGCCCCGCGTACATCAGGCGTGCGGCGCCGAGATGAATGCGGCCCTTGATGATGTCCAACGCGCCATTGAGCACATGCGGCCCCGGTACAAGGACCATGCATGGACAGACCGCGACAAGGCGCAATGATGAGCTCAAGTGAAACCGAACCGCCAGCGCACCAATAACGCCTGCGAGCAGCGCAGCGCAGAACGGCTGCAGGAAGACGTTTGCACTGTACCGAGCCAAGCTGCGGCGCAGTATCGCGCCGGCGGCCGCGCTCGCAAATATGAGTGACGCCGCGGGCAGATGTTGGACGCCGAAGATAACCGCTAGCGCTACAGCGCCCGCCCCCGCCGCGAGGGTGAACAGCCATGTCGCCGCCGGCGGCGCTTGCGAGATCGCGCTGACTGCCTCTACCGCGGCGTCCGGGGCGAGCCGACCGGCGCGGAGAGCCTCTATTGCCCGATTAATCGAGGCCACGCGATCCATATCGACGCCGGTGGGATCGGCAGCCACAACGGAGATTAGTCTGGCGTCCCCGTCTTCGGCCTGAAGTTGCAATTCACCCCAGCGCGGCATGATCCTGGCGCGCAGAGCGAGAGCGTCGCCGAGCTGCTCGGCTGCGGCCAATGTCTGGTCCGTCGATTGGCCGTTGACGTACAGAGCTCGGGCGAGAGCAAGGACAAGATTGGAACGCTCCTCGAACGTCATGCGAGTCTTCCGCAATGCATGCTTTGGAAAGTGGTAACCCCCTTTGCTGAAAAATGGCGTCGGCCCAAATATCCATCGAGCCGGAACCAACCTCGGAAATGGCGATGCGCGATGCGGGCCGATCGTCTAAGCGCCGCCAGCCACATAGGGCTTGACCATTTTTCTCGGATCGACCACCCGATCGAATTCGGCCTCCGTGACAAAGCCCAGCTTCAACGCGGCAGCCTTGAACGTGAGATCGTGATCCATGGCGTAGTGGGCGATCTTCGACGCCTTGTCATAGCCGATGACGGCGAGAACGCCGTCACCAGCATCAGCGAACGCTCGATAGTCACGTCGACCAAGCGGCTATGCGTTGTTTTGCGCGGACCGGGCGCGGCGCGTTCCCCCGGGGTCCGAAGACGCAGATTTCCCCCGTGACGGGGCGCTTGACGGTTCGATATTCTCGACCTTTAGGACTGCTGCCGTGTCCGCTCGAACACGCCGCAAGAAATCGGCATCCTCTATCAGCGATACCCCGTACGAGGGGATGATCTCCTTCAGCTTCGGAAGCCAACCGGTGGCGGTCAATTCATTCGGAAAGCACTTTTCCAAGACGCTGATCGCGATGAAGGCCGCCGTTGATGCTCCAGGAGAAGCGCCCAGTAGCGCAACAAGCGAGCGATCTGCAGCGGCCACGAGCTCAGTTCCCAGCTCCAGCACGCCGCCGCGCTTGACGTCAGGCTTGATGATCTCCACGCGTTGCCCTGCGACCTGCAACTTCCAGTCATCACTCTTCGCGCCGGGGAAGTATTGGTCCAGCGCCGCCAACCGATGGCTCTCGGACTGGAGGACTTGCCCGATAAGATACTCCGTAAGATCGAAATTGTCGCGCGCAACAGAAAGCAGCGGCTTGATATTGGCCGGCCTGATTGACTCGAATAGATCCAGCAGGGAGCCGTGTTTCAAGAACTTGCTCGAGAAGCCGGCATATGGCCCGAACAGCAACGAGTGCTGTCCACCTATCACCCGAGTATCGAGGTGTGGCACTGACATGGGCGGCGATCCGTGCGGGGCTTTTCCATAGACTTTCGCATGATGGCGCTTGTTGATGGCGGGGTTGTCGCAACGCAGCCAGATGCCGCTGACTGGAAAGCCGCCATATCCCTTGCCCTCCGGGATGCCGGATTTCTGCAGCAGCGGCAGGGCGCCCCCGCCCGCTCCAATAAAGACGAACTTGGTCGTCACCGATCGCTTATCGCCGCTCTTGGTATCCTCGACCTCGACGCGCCAGCGACCGTCTTTCTCGCTGCTTATATTTGTGACGCGGTTGAGATAATGGACGCTAAAGCCGGGAAGGGCACTGAGATGATCAACAAAGTGATTGGTCAGCGATCCGTAGTCGACATCCGTGCCCGTGACGATGCGCGTTGCAGCCACCGGTTCGTCATTCGTGCGTCCTTCCATCACCAAGGGAGTCCAATCAGCGATCTGCTTCTTGTCCTCGGTATATTCCATGCCGTAATAGCAATGGTGGGCCGTCATTGCCTTAAATCTCTTTCTGAGGAAGGATACGTTCTGGGCGCCCCAGACGAAGCTCATGTGGGGAACTGGATGGATAAAAGTCCGTGGATCCTTGATCGAGCCCTTCTTCACTATGTAAGACCAGAGTTGGCGCGACAGGTCGAATTCGACATTGATCTGCAATGCTTTTGATATGTCGATGCTGCCGTCGGCACGCTCGGGCGTGTAGTTCAACTCACAATTGGCAGCGTGGCCGGTGCCGGCGTTGTTCCAGGAGTCCGAGCTCTCAAGCCCAGCACCTTCAAGCGTTTCGAACATTTCGATGTTGAGCGATGGCTCGAGTTCCTTGAGAAACACGCCAAGCGTTGCGCTCATGATGCCGGCGCCAATGAGAACGACATCTGGTTCGGTGATGAATTTGTCGGACATGGAAGTTCTCTTTGCTGCGTGGTTTGGGAGCGTTCGCTTTCCTTATCGCGAGCACCTCGGTCAGGCAGAGGCACTTTGGGACTTGGCCGCCCGAAACGGCACCGGGGTCCCAGGTTGAAGGACGACATACGCGCGTCGCCATGGCTGAGCATCGGTCAGCCTCCAGCTATGTCCGCCGCCGGTCGTATCCTCGGCGAACAGGATGTCGCCCGGACGGATGAGGAAGTGCTCCCCTTCGCGCGTCTGGAAGTCCAGTGTTCCGCTCAGTGTAATGACCAATTGCCTGATGGGCGCGGTATGCCAGGCGAAGGCACCGCCGGATGCCGTCTCCTCAAAGGAGATCGTCGTCGTCGCCATTTTGCCGCTCAGCACGTCGCCACGCTGGCCGGGCTCGAGGTCGATGACGCCCTCCTCGAAATGGGAATTTCGGTCATCTCCCGTCCATATTCGTACACATCGGATCATGCGCCTTCTCCTGTCACAGTTGCACCTTTTGCCATGCGCATCCGGACCCGGCGCGGCAGCTTGTCATCACTGGTGGGGGGGGTCAATTCTTGATGTCGCCGGGGGGTCAATAGTCTCATAATGCGCAACCGGGGCGAGCCCCGGTTGCGTGGAGGATGCAGATGCGGCGGAAATTGGTGAACGCCTCTATCGGGTCTCAGGAGCTCGCCTTCGAGATGTCGAAGCGTGCCGATCCCTGCCGAGCCGTACCTCGGCATACCCGGCTGCGACCTCGCCAAGCTGACTAATTCGGCGACGGAATTGGTCGGTACGGACGGATGCACGGCCAGGACTTCTGCGCTCTCCGAAAGACCGGCGACAGGCGCGAATGTCTCCGCACCGTAACCAGCATTCTTGTAGATCAGAGGTGCTATATTCTCGCGTTACTTAGGCCTACTCGCCGCGGCGCGTTTCGATGACCGTGTAGTCGCGTTTATCGATCAGCCCGTGCTTTTTCAGCCCCGCCTTCATGGCGATGTCGACGCCGGCACCGATCGCATTTGTGGCGAGCACCTTGCCCTTGAGATCCTCGATTGTCTTGACGCCAGAGTCCTTGCGGGCAAAGAACTGGTTGCTGAAGTAGCCGGGAACACCGTCCTGCAGCGCGTCGGTGATCACCCGCAGATCGGCTAAGCCGGCGTTCTCGATCGCGATGCCGAGCGTCGAGTAGGCGAGGTTGGCGATTTCCAACTCGCCGTTCGCCATGGCCGTGATCATCGGCGGCGTGCCCTGATAACGCACCGCCTCCATCCGGTAGGACGTGCCCCAGTGTTTGGCGAGCTCTTTCTTGGCAACAATGAGCGGCTCCCAGTCGGCGACCGGAACCACATAGGAATTGCGGATCAAAAGCGGCTCAGCGCGAGCGACGCTCGTCGCCGCCATCGCTACGACCAGCAAGGTGAAGGTTCTCAATCCAAGTCCTTGACGACGGTGTGCGGGCGGTCGCGGCCGCTGGCTGTTTCCGTGTGCCACTTGCCCTTGTCATCCTCGTACTCGATGATTTCGGTGTGGCCGGGGATCTCCTGCTCCTCGGCGGCCGCCTGCGCGGCGGCGAGCGCCTCGGCATGGGTTGGGAAGGTTTCCGAAAACACGCCGTCCACTTTATAAGCCCAGCCGCCGTCGTGCTGGACAATCTCGTAGGTCACGTCAGGCATGGGACACCTTTCAGGTTCGCTGGCGGCCAGCTTATCACGCCCAAAAGCCCGCCGCGATACAAATTGTTGCGCGGACAAGTCCGCTGCACCTCAGTGAGCGGACTTTATTGACTGATGGCTCAGCGCCTCGCGCGACCCGATCAATCGGCGTAGCTGCTCGTCGCGCTTCAGCCCATGAGGAGCACAACCGATACCCTTAGTCGGAGGGCTCGATGTGTGCGTCGCTCGCGAGCTGCAGCGTCGCTGCGAGATCCTGGTTAAAGAACTTGCCGAATTGCTCCACGCTCATGAGCTCCGGCTCGACGCCAACCCTCTCCAGGTTTTCCTTCACCGCCTGAGTTTGCAGAGCCTCTTCAACCAGGCCGTGGAGGCGATTAACGATCTCCTGCGGCGTCCTCGCCGGCGCCGACAATCCGACCCAAAAGGAGGACTCCGCATTTGGATAGCCCGCTTCCGCCAGGGTCGGCACGCTCGGCAACAATGCGGCGCGCTTTCGCGCGCTCACGGCAAGCACGGCAAGCTTTCCAGTGGCAATCGCCGAGGCGGCCGCGGCCAGGGGCAGGAAATAGTAGTCGATTCGTCCTGCCATGACTTCCGTGAGCCCGCCTTGGCGAAATGGAACGTGCCGGACCTCGATGCTCGCGGCGAGGCGAAATCGCTCGGCAGCCATATGCGATGTGGAGCCGATACCGGCCGAGGCAAAGGTCAAGGTTTTGGGTTCTGCCTTCGCGGCTGATACCAGGTCGGCAATCGTCTTGAACCCGCTCTGAGTAGAGGCAACCAGCACATTGGGCTGAATGCCGAAGAGCGCCACGGGAATGAAATCGTGCACAGGATCGTAGGGAAGGCTCTGGTGCAGAACGAGGCCGGAGGCCATCGAGGATGAGCTGGTCACCAGCGTGTATCCGTCAGGTTCGGCCTTGGCGACTTCGCCAAATCCGAGCCTCCCTCCAGCTCCGGGCCGATTCTCGATCACCATGGGGCGGCCGAGCGAGTGAGACATCTGGTCAACCACGACGCGGCTCGTGATATCGGAAGCGCTTCCCGCGGGAAACGGACTGACTACCCTGATCGGTCGCGTCGGCCATTGCTGCGCTTCGCTCGATGCAATCGCTGTCACCAGCAGTGCAGTTGTCGCGACGCCACGCAGCGCATTAAGCCATATCATGGCATTCCACCGTTTCATGATACTAAAGAACGGTCAGTTCGCTCTTTCGGCTTTCCCCTCTTCGCCAGCTCGCGCCGGCGCTGTAGCTCTTCAGCAAGGCGCGACGGCGATTTCCAGCGGGAACCTGTCCACGCATTCATGGCCGTCGGGGGTGACGATGAAAGTGTGGCCGAGGAAGATGCCGAACATTCCATCCGCCGTAATCGGATTGGGCTCGGCCATGATGATCATACCGGGCTTGAGCATCTTGTCGACCTCGTCTGCTTCGGTGCGCTCGGCAAACACGTGCGGCTTGTCCGTGACGATGTCGATCCCGTGCACCTGGGTAGGGCGCGACTGCACGCCGTTGTCGCGGAAAAACCGGCTCGCGAGCCGCATATTGTCGGTGATATTGCCCGGCCTGATCTCGGCGATGATCTTATTGTAGCCGGGGAGCGTGATCTCCTCCCAGAACCTGCGAACCATCTCGGTCGGCTCGCCGAGGGTGATGGGAGAGCCGATCTGCGCGGAAAGCCCGTTGTACCCGGCCGCAAGCTCCATATTGATGATGTCGCCCTTTTTTAGCTTGCGCTGGGAGGGGCGCGGATTGCCGAACACCATGGACGGGTTGTCCATCGGCGTCGAGCCGATGATCAGAAAGTCGATGTCGCCGCCGCCGTCGAGAATGGCAGCCCCGGCCGCGGCGCGCAGCTCGTATTCCGGCACGCCGGGCTTTGCGCGCGCAACCATGGCCTCCATCGCGCGCTGACACAGGACGCCCGCCTTGCGCACGCAGGCAAGCTCCTCCTCGCTGTGAATGACCACGAGCTCGTGCAGGAAGCCGTGGGTGAAGATGAGCTCGGCATCGGGCAGGCCTTGCCTGAGCACGTTGTACTGATTGACCGGAAGATAATCCTTATGCCGCGCGTCGATCTCGATAAGCCCGATGCGGCCGCGCTCGAGCTTGAGCTCCTTGATGCGCTCGGCCATGACCTCGGCATATCTGCCGTTGCGGCTGTGGCGCACGTCGGAGAGCGCGTTGGCGCATTCCCGCCTGCACGCCTCGGCGTGGGTCCCGCCCATCGAGAAGACGAGCGTGGGCTCGCCCACGAGCGGCACCACGACGTACGACGCAATAGCGTGCCACTCCCAATGCCCGGTGAGCCATTGCATGCCGCCGCCGAAGCTCCAGTGGCTCGGCCCGCCTGGTACAATCACGCAGTCAAGCTTTTGGACGCGCATCTTGTCGCGCAGGGCCGCATAGCGGCGCGCATATTCCTGCTTGGAGAAATGGTCGTAGACCGCGTCCCGATAGTAAGGCGTATCGCGCATGTTTGAGAACGGCGCATTCTGATCGAGCCGCGTGCGCACCTCTTCCCAGCTCTGGTGCTTCATGACCGGCATGTGGCTATTCTCTCCGGACGGCGCTGCAGCAACAGGGTTGCTCGTGGTAGGGGTGAGAAGCAATTCCGGTATCCCCCCGCTCGTTCGAGCGCGACCAACAGGGCTCAGCAAAACCGATACCGATTAGTGCCGATTTTGCTATCAGTGGCGCCCGGTCTTCACCTTACGACAGCGACTGCTTGACGTGGTCGGGCGAAAACGGCACGCGGCGCAGCCGCACGCCGGTAGCGTCGAAAATCGCGTTGGCGATTGCCGCTGCTACTGGACGGATCGATGGCTCGCCGGCACCAGTCGGGGTGAGCTCGGGATGATTTATCAACACGACGTCAATACTCTCTGGCGTCTCGGTGATATCGAGGATTGGGTACGTCATCCAGTCGATGCTAGTCACGTTCTTGCTGTCGAACTTGACCTCTTCCCACAGCGTGCGGCTCACCCCCTGAACGATGTTGCCCTCGATAGTATGCCTGAGCCCATGAGGATTAATGATCTGACCGCAATCATGGGCGACCGTGAACTTGCGCGCCCAGATCTTGCCGCTCGAACGGTCGATATCGACCTCTGCCACGACCGCAACGCGCGTGCCGTTGCGCTGTGAGTAAGCGATGCCGCGGCCGCTCACCTTGTTGCTGGTCTGATCGCGTCGCGGCGAGGGGCGACTCTGCCAGCCCGCCTTCTCCGCGGCGGCTTTGATCACTGCAACGTCGCGCGGCTCCTTCATATGCCGAAGGCGAAACTCGACGGAATCAAGATTGAGCGCCGCCGCCAGCTCATCCATGAAAGACTCGCTCGCAAAATGGATCTGCGGACCGACGGGATCGCGCAGATGGGCGCTGCGCAACGGTGAGGCACGATCAAGAAGTGGCGGAATGGTTTCCCACGCGAGCCGCTTATTGGCGAACTCGTAGGATTCCGCCGGCACGCCAAAGCCGTCGCCGGACTTGAGCGCGACATCACGCACCTGTCCCGCAAGCGTATCCCAGGGGGCACCACCGTTGGTGTTTACGTCGATGCGAGAGAAGCCCTTGCTGGTGAACTCATAGGCAATCACGTTACCCGACGCATCGATTGCCGCACGCGCGCGGTGAATGGAGGCAGGTCCCTTGGGATCCCAACCAGTCGCTTGCTCGCGCGTATATTGCACGCGAACCGGCTTCCCCGTCGCTTTCGCCAATACCGCGGCATCCATGGCGGCGTCATCGGCATCGCTGCGCCCATAGGACCCTGGGCCAACGACCCAGATAGACCGAACCTTCTCCATCGGAATTCCGAGCGTCAGCGCGATCCCATTCCGGACGAAGTGCGGCTTCTGCGAGCCGGTCCAGCAGGTCACGCCGTCATCCTTGATCTCGACTACGGCGCAAGCCGGACCCATGCAGGCATGGGATTGAAATGGCCATTCGTATTCGGCCTCGATCACACGCGCAGCCGACTTGAAGGCCTCATCGACATTGCCGGTTTCCTTGCCCCCGATCTCGCGTTTGCGCACCGGCGCCTTGCGGATGTGATCATAAAGCGCTGCTTGATCCGGGAACGGTGGTTTTGCATCCGACCAGTCCACCTTGAGGTTTTGCGCTGCCTTGATTGCATCCCACTCCTTGTCGGCGACGACTCCGAGAAACCCCTTGTCCCAAACGACTCTGGCACCGGGAATGTTCGCGATGGAGCTTTCATCCACCTTGACAGGGATGGCGCCTGCAACCTCCGGACGGATCATGCGGCCGTGCAGCATCCCCGACACCTTGATGTCGGCGCAGAAGTCTTCCTGCGCATAAACTTTAGGTGCAATGTCCGCGCGCGGGATCGGCTTGCCGACTATGGTATGGTCCTTCGGATCCTTTGGGTTGGCCTTGCCGGGCGCGTAGAGCGCGTTGCCGATCTGCTTGTTCCAATCGAGCTGGACGTTGAAATAGCGCTCGCCGATGAGGTCGGCATAAGATAGCTTTTTGGCAGCGTCGGAGTTGGCGTGGACCACCCCATTCGTCACCGTGAGCTGGTCGGCCGGGAGTCCAAGCTTGCCCGCAGCCATTTCGACCAGCACACGGCGGGCTTCTGCTGCCGCCATGCGCATCTGCTTGCCGCCCATCTGGACTCCGGTCGAGCCCGAGGCGCCGCCTTGATTCACGCTGGTGGCAGTATCCCCCATCATTACCTTCACGGACTGGAACGGCACGTCCAACTCTTCAGCGACGATCTGTCCGATGGCGACGAACAAGCCTTGGCCCATATCCATCTTGCCGAAAAACGCGGAGACGGTGCCGTCAGCATTGATCGCGATATAGGATGACAGCTGGTCAGGGGTGAGCGGAGGTTTGGCACCTTGCGCAAACGCTTCTTCGATCGCAAACACCGTATCCAATCCAATGGGCGTTCCGATCGAAACGACTAAGGCCCCAGTGGTCTTGAGTATCGAGCGGCGGGAGAAATGCACGGCTTTTTCCATCTTCGTCATTGTCGCTCCCTCAACCCATCATCTCGGCTGCGCGCTTGACCGCGCGCAGAATGCCCATATGCGTTCCGCAGCGGCATTTGAGGCCGGTGAGCGCCTCCCTAATTTCGGCGTCACTCGGCTTTTTATTTTGATCTAGCAGGGATGCCGCCGTCATGATCCAGCCATTAATGCAATAGCCGCATTGCGGCACCTGCTCCTCGACATAGGCCTTCTGGATCGGGTGCGGTTTGTCCGGCGTCCCGAGGCCGGCGAGGGTCACGACCTTGCTGCTTCCTATGGCCGACAGCGGAGTGATGCAGGAACGCACAGGTTGCCCATCGATATGCACAGTGCAGGCGCCACATTGCGCCAAGCCACAACCGAAATGTGGATTATTCAGTCCCAGATCGTTCCGTAGGGCATAGAGCAGGGGCATGTCAGGATCGGCATCGATGCTGTGCATCTCGCCGTTCACGTCGACGGTCATTCGGGCCATGGCTTCTCCTCCCGGGGGATTAACATTTAAACTGTGCTGCTACTCTCCTTCAGCGTGCCCGCGAAGGGGGGGTATGCAGCAGGTTTGGCTCGAGGGACAGTTAGCTCCGACAATTACTACTGGATCTTCCGCTTTCTTGGGCGATGCTGGAGTCTCTTGGGTCAACGCCGCCCATACTACTCCAAAATCCGCTACGATCACTACTGCAGCAACCCCTGTATTGACCGTGTCTTGATCTCGGCGCACGAATGGCCAGTTTTTCGTGCTCGGGTTCGCGTGGCCCTTGTGGAACTCATGCCCATGCGCTATGTGTAGCGCATCGAGTTTCGGCCGAACGACTTGGCCCCGTCGCGCTATGCGTCGGACTGACGAACTTCTCCCAAATCTCGAGCAATGAAACTGGCTGCGCCACTGCTCAGCCTACCTAAACACATAACTGAAAGAAGTATCTCATGACGCAAGGAACCGTAAAGTGGTTCAACAGCCAAAAAGGCTTTGGTTTCATCCAGCCCGATGACGGCAGCAAGGATGTTTTCGTTCACATCAGCGCCGTCGAGCGCGCCGGCATGCACAGCCTCAACGAGGGACAGAAGGTCTCTTTCGAAGTTGTCGCCGATCAGAGGACCGGCAAATCCTCGGCGAACAATCTGCGCGCCGTCTGAGCGGGAGAGTCGCCGTCCGTGTCGCCTTGACCAGGATGTACGTGCTCTCGCAAGGCCAGTGATTCAGGCCCCACGTGCGGTTCGCCGTCCGTGGGGTCTTTCACGGGAAAAGCACCTCCAGCGATGGTGCAGCGCCGCCGCCGGTTGGCCGGCCGATGTGGTGATGCTCGCCCGGCACGCGGCCATGTCGCGGAACGAGACGAGACGTCGCCTGTTCTCGTCCCACAGCACGAAGCGCACGCAACTGAAACTCTGCAGCAGTGTCAGCCGGCTTACGCCTCTGAGCTCGGGATAATCGCGCAACGCCTTGGGCAGGCGGTAATAGGGAATTCGGCTGCAGAGGTGGTGAACATGGTGAATGCCGATATTGGCGGTGAACCAGCGGACAATCCCCGGCAGGTCGTAGTGTGAGCTTCCATAGAGCGCGGCTTCGTGGAACGTCCACTCATTGTCACGCGCCCAGAACGTGGGATCGAACTGGTGTTGAATATAGAACAGCCAGACTCCCACGGACGCGGCGATCAGCATGATCGGCAAATGCACGAGCAGAAATGCTCCGATGCCGACGAACCAGATCAACACGGCGACGATGAGCGCAATAGCGAAGTTGGTCGCCATGGTGCTTAGCCAAGGCTGCCAACCGCCCCTTAACATGCCAATCGGCAGCCGCTGCTTCAGAACAAACAGGTAGGCGGGGCCGATGCCGAACAGCACGGCCGGGTGGCGGTAAAGCCGATAGCAAAGCCGCCCCCACCAGGAGAGCGCCAGATACTCACCCACGGTGAGGGTGTCCACGTCACCCAAGCCGCGGCGGTCGAGATTGCCCGAGCTGGCGTGATGGAGAGCGTGGGTACGGCGCCAGAAGTCGTAGGGGGTGAGGGTCACCACGCCGATGATCCGTCCCACCCAATCATTTGCGAGGCGATGTCGGAAAAATGCACCGTGACTGCAGTCATGCTGGATCATGAACAAGCGGACCAGAAACCCCGCTGCCGGCACCGCAATGAGCAGCGACAGCCACCAGAGGCCGAAATAGTACGCAGCCCAGGCCGATGCCCAGAGCGCTGCGAGCGGCCCGAATGTGATTGCGATTTCCACTATGCTGCGCACATGGCTGGGCTCGCGATAGCGCGCGAGGATTTGTGTCCAGCCGCGCGCATCCACCGACGCAGGAGGAGGCGCGGCATTTCGGCAATGGTCCAAAGCTCGTAATCCGGTTTAGGGCGGCGTGGTGAACCGAGGGGAGGTCACCAGCCTAGCGTGAAGACACGGCATTTGTCTATAATCGAACAGGCGGTTTTTGTGGTAACGCCAAAACTTCAAAACGGGATTGATGGACAGTGATTCTACTAAATAATTCGGAAACGGCGGGATTGCGCGCCATTTCTTGTTTCGGACGCTTCAGTATCGCGCGCCACTAGGCCGGAGGGTTGAACTCCAGAAACCGACGCAGGGGATAAGAATAGAGCTTGCCGCTCTCCCGCATGCTCGGCAGGCACAGCTCTACGATCTTGTCCGCGGCCTGCTCGGGCGTGTCCAGGCTCAACGGGTCTTCCCCAGGCATGGCCTGGGCGCGCATGCGGGTGCGGATCGGGCCCGGGTTGAAAAGATTGACGTGCACGCGCGTGGTCGCGGTCTCCGCAGCATACGTGCGCGCCAGCGCTTCGACGGCGGCTTTGCTCACCGTGTAGGGCCCCCAATAGGCCGGCGCGTGCGCGGTTATGCCGGATGTGACAAAGACGACGCGGCCGGCTTCGGAGAGCTTCAGGAGCGCATCCGTGGCGCAGACGAGGCGCCAGTTGGCGGTCACATTGACCGCCATCACCTCGTGCCAGAGCTTGGACTCGACGTGGCCGAGCGGGGACAGGGGCCCAAGCATGGCCGCATTGCCGACCAGCACATCGAGCCGGCCGAAACGCTGGTGCAAAGCAAGACCCAGGCGGTCGATGCCTTCGTAGTCCTTGAGGTCGAGAGGGACGAGAGTGGCGGAGCCGTCCAGTGCCTTGACGGCGTCATCGAGCTCCTCAAGTCCGCCGACTGTGCGCGCGACTGCCACGATGTGGGCGCCTGCCTTCGCCAGGGCCAGTGCGGTGGCGTAACCGATGCCGCGGGAAGCGCCGGTGACGAGCGCAATGCGGCCGGCAAGCGGAGGCGGCATTTATGGGTCAGCTGGCCTCGGCGAGAAGCGAGAGCTGCCGCGGCAATGCAGTATGCGCAAGCTGATCGGTGAGCGGCGTGGGATAGTCGCCGGTGAAACAATGGTCGGTGAATTGCGGGCGCACGGGGTCGCGCCGCTCGTAGCCCATGGCGCGATAAATGCCGTCGACCGAGAGGAATGCGAGCGAGTCGGCGCCGATGAAGCGGCGCATTCCTTCGAGATCGTGCTGCGCCGCCAGCAGGTTTTCGCGCTGGGGCGTGTCGATGCCGTAATAGTCGGAATGGGTGATTGGAGGAGAGGCGATGCGAAAATGCACTTCGCTTGCGCCCGCGTCCCGCATCATCTGCACGATCTTTACCGACGTTGTGCCGCGCACGATGGAATCATCGATGAGCACGATTCGCTTGCCGTGCACCACTGCGCGATTGGCGCTGTGCTTGAGCCGCACCCCGAGCTGACGGATGTGCTGGGTCGGCTCGATGAAGGTGCGCCCCACATAGTGATTGCGGATGATGCCCAGCTCATAGGGGATTGCCGAGGCCTGGGCATAACCGATTGCGGCTGGAACGCCGGAGTCGGGGACGGGGATAACCACGTCGGCGGCGGCTGGCGCCTCGCGGGCGAGCTCGGCTCCCATGGTCTTGCGCACGTCGTACACGGAACGTCCGCCGACGATCGAATCCGGACGGGCGAAGTAAATATATTCAAAAATGCAGGGCCGCGGCGCCATCGGCGGGAACGGCTTGTGCGAATGCATGCCGTCCTCGTCGAACACGACGACCTCGCCATTCTCCACGTCGCGCAGGTACTTTGCGCCGATGGTGTCGAGAGCGCAGGTTTCGGAGGCAAGGATCGGCCGGCCCTCCAGCGTGCCGATCACCAGCGGTCGAATCCCCAGCGGATCGCGTGCGCCGATCAGTTTCTTGTTGGTGAGGCCGACAAACGCATAGGCGCCTTCAAGCTGCCGCAGCCCCTCGATGAAACGATCGATGAAACGATTGCGCTTGGCCCGGGCGACAAGATGCAGGATGACCTCGGTGTCGGTGGTGGATTGCATCAGGGCGCCGTCGCGCACGAGTTGGCGGCGCAGGCTCAGGCCGTTGGTCAGATTGCCGTTGTGACCGACCGCAAATCCGCCGCCGTCAAGCTCGGCAAACAGCGGCTGCACGTTGCGCAGGATGGTCTCGCCCGTGGTCGAATAGCGCACATGCCCGGTCGCAGAGGCGCCGGGTAGGCGCTCGATGACCTCGCGCCGCGAGAAATTGTCGCCGACAAGACCCATGCGGCGCTCGGAATGGAATCTCGCGCCGTCGAAGGTGACGATGCCGGCGGCCTCCTGCCCCCGGTGCTGGAGCGCATGCAGGCCAAGCGCCGTAATGGCGGCCGCATCGGGATGGCCGAATATTCCGAAGACGCCGCACTCCTCGCGCAGCCGATCATCGAGGTATTCCAGAGCTGGGGTCGTTTCGCCGGGCGCTCGTGTCATCAGGCTCATGTCCTCGCTGCCCGGCCTATCGGGCTCAGCGCTGGTTCGAAACCGGTTCAGCCGGCCATCGTGCATGGAGTTCCAACGTCGGAGGCCTGGCGCCTTCCGAACGTTGCCCTGAAGCTGGTTCATCCTCTTCCGGCTTCGCCTTCTTCAACCGCTTTGAGATGGTGGCATCCAAGTCTTCCGGCAACATCGACATTAACCAGTCGCCCGTCCCCTGCAAGACGACCCGCGACTTGGCACTGCGGACCCATTCGGGTTGGCTGCGGTCCGGAACCAGCCACGCGAAGAAGAGAAACGCGATGACCACGATGATCAGTCCCCGCGCCAGCCCGAACAGGAAGCCCATGGTCCGGTCGAGCGCCCCGACGCGGCTGTCGAGCACCATGTCGGAAAAGCGCACCGTAATGACCGAGACGACCAAGAGGGTTCCAAGGAAAGTACCGCCGAGCACCACCGCATAGGCGACGACGTCGTTGTTGAAATATGTCTTGGCCACCGGGAGCAGCTTGGTAAAGGAATAAAGCGTCACCAGCGCCGCGATCACCCAGGCAGCTATCGACAGGATCTCGCGAACGAAGCCGCGGATCATGGCCAGCAATGCCGAGATCAGCATGACGCCGATCAGAATAATATCGAGAAGGGTAATGGGCATGGATCGGTTCTCGTGATGCCGCCCCCTGAGATAACACGAATCGGCCGGGACATATTAGCAAGCCTGGGCAGAGCTCCGGCCGGGGCAAGCTGTTCCTCCCCAGGCCGCTCCGATCCTGCCGCAGCCGCGCGTCTGCCCCTGCGGGCAACCCCCGGCTCACCGCACTCGCTGCGCAAAGGGTGTATAGCCGGACCGAGGGGGGTCGTCACCCGGCATTTGCCTTCGCTCATCCGACCACCGCGGGAGGTCGTTAGGCGCGCGGCTGGCCATAATTTCTGTGACAAGGGTTGCGAGCCGCCCGACAAACTGAAGCTTTAGCTCTTGTTCGCCATTGCCTTCGGACCGGACCGCCTCTGGGACGATAGCATGGGCAAAACCGAGCTTTTGTGCCTCTTTCAGCCTCGCCGCCGTTTGCGCAACGGGCCGCACTGCGCCGGAAAGCGAGATTTCCCCGAAATAGACTGCGTCGGCCGGCAAAGGCGCGCTGGCCAGCGAAGAGACGAGCGCAGCCGCGGCAGCGAGATCGGCGGCAGGCTCCTGGATCCGCAGTCCGCCTGCCACATTGAGATAAACGTCGTGGCCGGAAAGGCGCACGCCGCAATGGGCCTCCAACACCGCAATCAACATTGACAACCGATTCTGATCCCAGCCGTTGACCGCGCGACGGGGAGTGCCGAATGAAGTAGGGGCAACCAGCGCCTGCATCTCCACCAGCACCGGCCGGGACCCTTCAATCCCGGCAAACACGGCCGTGCCGGGTGACCCGAGATCGCGTTCGGAGAGGAACAGCTCTGAGGGATTGCTCACCTCGCGCAGGCCGTTGCCGGTCATCTCGAAAACACCGATCTCATCGGTCGGGCCAAACCGATTTTTGACTGCCCTCAGCACCCGGAACTGCTGAGAACCTTCGCCCTCGAACGAGAGCACTGCATCCACCATGTGCTCGACGACGCGTGGTCCTGCGAGCTGACCGTCTTTGGTCACATGTCCGACCAGGATGACCGCCGCGCCGGACCGCTTGGCGAAGCGAATCAGAGCCTGCGCGCTCGCACGCACCTGTGTGACGGTGCCAGGTGCCGACTCAGCCGCGTCGGTCCACATAGTCTGAATGGAATCGATGATGACGAGACGGGGAGGGCTGCCTTCGCTGAGCGTCGAGACAATGTCTTCCACCGATGTCTCCGCCGCAAGCTGCACGGGAGCGCCCGCGAGGCCCAAGCGCTCGGCTCTTATCCTCACCTGGGCTACCGCTTCCTCACCGGAGATGAAGACGGCGCGGTGGCCGCTGTGGGCGAGAGCCGCCGCTACTTGCACCAGCAGAGTAGACTTGCCGATCCCGGGATCGCCGCCGAGGAGCAACACCGATCCGCGCACGAAACCTCCTCCGGTAACGCGGTCGAATTCGGCAATCCGGCATGCAAGGCGCGCCGGGTCGTGAGCTATGCCGGCAAGAGCCTCGAGCTTGAATGCACGGCCCTTGCGCGGCTTTCGCCCTGGCATTTGCGCACCGGACAACGTCGGGCCTTCTTCGACGACGGTGTTCCATTCGCCGCATGCATCGCACCTGCCCTGCCAACGACCGTACACGGCACCGCAATTCTGGCACACGAAGGTTGTTTCTCGGCGCGCCATTCCCGAGGGCTCACAACATTCGCGGCAGATGTGGATGCGGCGGCATTTCAGCGGCAACCGAGATCAGGCGCCGAGATAAACACGGTGGTAGCGACGGCCAAGGCTGGTGAGCACCTCATAGGCAATGGTGCCCATGGCCGCAGCCAGCTCGTCCACGCTGATCTCTTTCCCAATGACCGTCGCAAAGTCGCCGCGCCGCACCGTGCCTTCGCCGAGGTCGGTTACATCCACTGCGACCAGATCCATCGACACCCGGCCGACCACGGGACAGCGGCGCCCAGAGATGACCATTGAAGCAGCGGGCTTGCCTTTGGATGCTCCGGCCGAGCGCGAGAAACCGTCCGCGTAGCCAATCCCTACAACGGCAATGCGGCTTGGCCGTCCGGCAGTCCACGTTGCGCCGTAGCCCACCGTTTCGCCGCGGCTCACGCTGCGCACCTGCAGGATCCGGGCTTTGAGCTCGATGGCAGGACGCATCGGATTCTGGCTTCCGGGGGTCGGATTTGCGCCATAAAGCGCAATGCCCGGCCGCACAAGGTCGCAGAACACCGCGCTGCCGAGGAATATGCCGGACGAGTTGGCCAGCGATGATTGGATCCCGCGATAGAGCATGCGAATCTCGCGAAATGTCCGGATCTGGCGATCATTCAACGGGTGATCCGGCAGCTCCGCGCAGGCGAGATGGCTCATCAGCAGGGTCAGGCCATGGTTCTCCGATTGCGCGCGGGGGGCGAGCGCGCCGGCATCCTGAATGCTCAGGCCCAAGCGGTTCATCCCGGTGTCGACGTGCAATGCCGCGCCGCCGTGCCAGAATGTCTGCGCAAGGAAAGCATCCCATTCGGCAAGCTCGGTGATGCTGTTGATGACCGGGCGAAATGATCCGGCTGCAAACCCCTGCGCAGATCCGGGCACGATGCCGCCAAGGACGTAGATGGTGGCCTCAGGCGCAATCGCGCGTACAGCGCGGGCTTCAGAAACGTCTGCAACGAAGAAGGTGCGGCAACCCGCCTTGACGAGTTTTCGCGTCACTGGATCAAGACCGCAGCCATAGGCGTTCGCCTTGACGACCGCTGCGCATTCGACCGGCAAGGTCATGCCGGCGAGCGCTTTCCAGTTTGCCTCGATGGCGGCGAGATCGATGGTGAGAATGCCCCCGGCCTCGGCCTTGCTGGGAGCGAGATCCTGAGCGGGATGCAAATCAGGGTCATGAATGGTCATCGCGGCTTTATGGCCGCCGTCGTGGTGCGCGTCCAGTGCTCTGACAAAGTGGTGCGGTAATCGAGACTCGCAATCACATCTCGCGGGCGAGCTGGCTATCGCGCTCGAGATTGTCGAAGCGCGTCACCGTCGCGTCGAACTGGAGATTGACCGTGCCGGTCGGGCCGTGGCGCTGCTTGCCGATGATGATTTCCGCCTTCCCATGTACCGCGGCCATTTCCAGCTGCCATTTGGTGTGCTCTTCGGTCCCGGGCCGCGGCTCCTTGTTGCTCAGATAATACTCCTCGCGGAAGACGAACATGACGACGTCGGCATCCTGCTCGATGGAGCCTGATTCCCGCAGGTCCGAGAGCTGCGGCCGCTTGTCGTCGCGGTTCTCCACCTGACGCGACAATTGCGAGAGCGCCAGCACCGGCACGTTGAGCTCCTTGGCGAGCGCCTTGAGGCTGGTGGTGATCTCGGTCACCTCCTGTACGCGGCCTTCGAGCGCGCGCCGGGTCGAACCCTGCAGCAGCTGGATGTAGTCGATGACCAGAAGGTCAAGACCCTTTTGGCGCTTGAGGCGCCGGGCGCGGGCGGCAAGCTGCGCGACGGTGAGGCCGCCGGTCTCGTCGATGAAAAAAGGGAGGTGCTGCAACTCAACGGCGACGTCCTTGATCTTCTCGAAATCGCTCTCGTGAATACCGCCGCGCCTGATCGTGCTCGATGGAATGCCGGTCTGCTCCGCTATGATGCGGGTGGCCAGCTGCTCGGCCGACATTTCGAGCGAGAAAAATCCCACGATCCCGCCGTTGACGGTCTCGATATGCCCATCGGCCCGCACCTCGCCCCGCCATGCACGCGCGACGTTGTAGGCAATGTTGGTCGCGAGCGCGGTTTTGCCCATTCCGGGCCGGCCGGCAACGATGATCAGGTCGGACGGCTGCAGGCCGCCCATCTTGGTATCGAGATCCGTGAGGCCCGTGGCCAGGCCCGAGAGCTTGCCGTCACGCTGATAGGCGCGCGCCGCCATGTCGACCGCCGTCGTGAGTGCCGTCTCGAACTTCTGGAACCCGCCCCCGTAGCGGCCAGTCTCCGCGAGCTCATACAACCGACGTTCGGCGTCTTCGATCTGGTCGCGCGGAGCGAACTCCACCGGAGCATCGAAGGCGACGTTGACCATGTCCTCGCCGACTTGAATGAGCTCGCGCCGGATGGCGAGATCATAGACCGTCCGTCCGTAGTCGAGCGCGTTTATGATGGTCGTCGCTTCAGCCGCGAGGCGCGCAAGATACTGTGCGAGCGTCAGTCCTGCGATGTCGAGATCGCCCGGCAGAAAGGTCTTCAATGTAATGGGAGAGGCAACCTTGCCGGTGCGGATCAAGCTCCGCGCAACGTCATAGATCTGCCGATGAATGGGCTCGAAGAAATGCGGCGGCTCGAGAAAATCACTGACGCGATAGAGGGCCTCGTTGTTGACAAGAATGGCGCCGAGCAGCGCCTGTTCCGCCTCGATGTTATGCGGAGCAGAGCGGTAGGAGGGCGCAGCAACAGGCTCCGGAAGTTTGCGCGCGCTCGAGTCGACTGCCATGACGTCCCAGTCTTCTGATTCGCTTTGTTCTATGATGACATCGAGGCACGGCACTTACCACAGCGACACCAAAGCCACTTTCAGAAACGCGGGCCGTCACTAACACGGGATTGTCCGCCACGGGGAAAATGCTCCTGCTGATCCCCGCTTATCACCGGCTTTCCTGTGGCGCCAACGATCCTCTTGACGCGCACCGAATCGCAAAATGGGAGAATCACTCGCCGGCAAGTCGCAAGGGCGCGCGTGTCTTGCCCTCCAGGATGCGCAGCCGGGCCTCTTGTGCCGGAATGTAATCTCGCGTCATCGGCACGATCCCCTGCCGTTTCGTCAGCTGCATCTGAAACACCATCATATTCTGCTCGCGAAACGCCATCTCCGAGGCTGCAAGATAGAATTCCCACATGCGCACGAATCGTTGGTCGTAAATTCGCTTCACCTGCTCGCGATGCGCGAGAAAACGTTCGCGCCAGGCTTTGAGCGTGTCCGCGTAGTGCAGCCGAAGAATCTCGATGTCGGTTACCAGCAGCCCCGACCGCTCCACCGCCGGCAGCACCTCCGACAGCGCCGGGATGTAGCCCCCGGGGAAGATATATTTTGCAATCCATGGATTGGTGACACTCGGGCCCTCGGAACGCCCGATCGAGTGCAGCAGCATCACCCCGTTGTCGTCGAGCAGGTCACGGCACTTGCGAAAGAACGCGCCATAGAAGCCGATGCCGACGTGCTCGAACATTCCGACCGAGACGATGCGGTCAAATGTTCCCGAAAGCTCCCGGTAATCCTGCAGATGGAACTCGGTCCGCGCCGACAGCCCTTTTTCGCTCGCGCGCAAGCACGCCACTGCATGCTGCTGTTGCGACAAGGTGATCCCGGTGACCCGGGGCCCGCAGACTTCGGCAACATAAAGCGCAAGCCCGCCCCAACCACAGCCGATGTCGAGCAGGCGATGATCGTCTCTCACCAGAAGCTTGGCCGCAAGATGCCGCTTTTTGGCGAGCTGCGCGTCGTCAAGCGACTGATCGGGATTTTCGAAATAGGCGCAGCTGTATTGCCGGTCGGCATCGAGGAACAGCCCGTAGAGCTGCCCGTCGAGATCATAATGATGCGCAACATTGCGCCGAGCCCGCGGGCGGGGGTTGAATTGCGTCAACCTGCGGTAGAGAAAGCGTGCGAGCCAACGTATGCGCGCCCAGGCCGGCGTTCCGCAGCTCTGGCCGAGCAAAATCGCAAGGACCTCCGCGATCGTCCCTCGCTCGACGACGATGCTGCCGTCCATGTAGCCTTCGCCAAAGCGAAGCTCGGGATGCATCAGCACGCCACGTTCGGCGTCCGCCGTGGTGAAACGGATCGCCAACGGCTCTCCGGCGCCATCCCCCACGGCAAAGCTCGATCCTTTTGCCGTCGTGATCCGAAGATTTCCCGAGCGGATCACCTTTGCGAACACCCAATGAAGCATTCGCTCCATCGGCCGCCCTCCTACCGCTATCAAGCACGCACCCGGCGCCATGCCCTAGACATAATTGCCGTCCAACGGCGTCCGTTGGAGAATTGTTCCGGGACGCCACTACATGGGCCGGGGCCGGCGAATTAAAACAAACTCCCGTCGGCACGGCAATGCGGAGAATCTCCGCGGACCGGGGGTATCAACCGGTTGGAATTGGGTGCCCGGCCAGCGAAGGTGCGATGCGGAATTCAAACGGCGGGCGTCCGAGGTAGCTGTGTCAAGCAAAGCTGGAATGCTGCCCGCACTGATCGGGCTCGCGGTGTGCGCCGCGGCTCTTCCTGCCCGGGCACAGTCCAACCTGGATGCGGGCAAATCAGCTGCGCAGATCTTCGCGGCGACCTGCAATGCCTGTCACCGCAGCCCGCGCGAGATCAAGCGAACGAGCGCGGCGTTCCTGCGGGAGCATTATACAACAGGCCCGCGCGAGGCCGCTGCCATGGCCACGTATCTCGCAAGCGTCGGCAGCGATCCGGCCGCGGTCCAGCATAGGCGCCCGCCGACGCTGGGCGCAGGCCAGCAACCCGCTCCGGGGGAAACAGCGACCGCTGCGGCTCCGGCAGCCGGCGAGCAGTCCGAGGGCGGAAATGGACAGGCGGGGGGAGAAAAGGAAAAGCTCTCGGGGCCGAGACCCCGGCGGCCCTCGGAAAGCATCGAATTCGGGTTGGCGCCACCCTCGGCAGACGGAGGCGTCGTGATCGCCTCGCCGCAAACCGGCCTGCCGGCCGCTGGAAAAGCTGCCTCCAAGCTCGAGATCGAGGAATAAAGGCCGCTGATGCCGCTACCGTTTTGACGGCCCCGGATCCTCTGCATTCTGAGCGGTAGGTGCCCTCTCCGTGTCGCGGTGTGACGCCACGGCTTCCGGCTCGAAAAACGCGTCGGCGCCGGCCGTTTCCTGCTCGGCCACGGCTTGGGCTTCTTCCTCGCGGCGGCTGGTAACGTCCTCGCCGCGGAGGATTCTTTGCGTCTCATCGGCATTGCGTCCAACCGCCACCGTGATGCTCACTTCGACCTCGGGGTGCAGCATGATCGGGACTTTGTGCATGCCGATCGACTTAATCGGCGCGTGCAGGGCAATTTGAGCTCGGCTGACCAAGAACCCCCTTTCGGTCACCAGCGCGGCAAGGTCGCGCGGGGTGACCGAGCCGTAGAGCTGGCCCCCTTCCGCAGCCTGGCGCAGCACCGTGAAGCTCTGACCGTCGAGCTTCTTGGCGACCTTTTCCGCTTCGCCTTTCTGCTCGATATTGCGGGTTTCGAGCTCGACCTTCATGTTCTCGAAACGGGATCGGTTCTCCTTGGTCGCACGCAGGGCTTTTCCTTTCGGCAGCAAATAGTTGCGCGCGAAGCCGTCTTTCACGCGTACGACATCGCCCATTTGCCCAAGCTTCGTTATCCGCTCCAGTAGGATCACTTCCATTTGCTGTTCTCCGCGTTCGATTTAGCGATTGATCAGAGCTCGAGAGTTGCGCTTGCGGACGATCCGCGCGCGGATGTTGAACATGTTCTCGGTTAACCCCAGCAGGGCAACAAGGAGGAGGGGCCAGCCAAGCACCGCGGCGGTGGCGTATACGGACGCAAGCAGAACAGTGCGAATCCCCGTCCCCTGGGTGGTCCAGTGGAGTACGGCAAAGCCGAGGATGGCAAACACCATCACCAGGCTTGCCGCCCAGGCGCCGCACATGATCCCGAAAAGGTCCGGCAGAAAGGAGCCTCCCAACGCGAGCACGAGGAGCCCCCAGGCGTGTGGCGGGAGTGCCAGCGCCGGCAAGCTCGGCCATGGTCGAGCAAGCCGGCCGGACACTCTTACAATGCGCCCCGCCAGCCAGAGATTGAACACATTGAGCAGGCTCGAGACGGCGGCGGCCGTCGGCGGCGCGGCGATTACCAGCAAATCGACCAGCGATGGGTCACCAAGGATCCGGTCGTAGCTCTTTCGCAAACCGGCTTGCAGCGTCTGCTGGTCGGTTCCGAAACTCGGAATTGCCGCAAAAACCACAAGCGTGCCTGCCGTTGCCGCCCATAGCACCAGGCGGCCAACGGGATACCACTCGACTTCCCCCTGGGCATGGGGGGCGGGCCGGGCGAGGAGGGCCAGGTAGCCAAGCCACCATGCTGCGAACGAGATCACCGGCACGGCGAGGAAGAATGTGCCGGAGATGATTGCCACCACTGCCGTGGCCGATGCAGCCGCAAACAGCCCCGCGACGTGGCTCCAACCCAAAGTCGCAATGAAGATCGGCAATGGCGCGACGTAAAACAGCAAAACCGCTGTGATCGATCCTGTCGCCAGGGAAGCAAAAAGCAGCCCTGCCGCGATCCCGGCGCCGATCCCGACAAGACCGATTTGAATCATGATAGCTGTCCCGCTGCACCAGCGGTTAGAGACAAAACGGGTTTGTCCCAACCAAGTTTACCGAGGCGGCCAGATCCGAGGCGAACCTCGCCTGCTTCTGCTGCTTAGCTGATCACGTAAGGCAACAGGCCGAGAAAGCGGGCGCGCTTGACGGCACGGGCGAGCTCGCGCTGCTTCTTGGCTGAAACCGCCGTGATCCGGCTCGGCACAATTTTTCCACGCTCGGAGATGTACCGCTGCAAGAGTCTTACGTCCTTGTAGTCGATCTTTGGCGCATTCGCGCCGGAGAAAGGACAGGTCTTGCGCCGCCGAAAAAACGGGCGACGGTTCTGGGGCTGGCCGAATGCCATGGTCAGTTACTCCTCGACCGGCTCTGCGAAGGTTTCATCCGTGCCTTCACGGGGCGCGCGACTCTCGCGATCGCGCTCGCGACGGTGCTCGCCGCGCTCACGCTCGCGAAAACCTCCGCGGTCGCGATCGCGAAAGCCAAATCCTCGATCCTCGCGCTCGCGGTCGCGATCCGCCTTGCGCATCATGGCAGACGGACCCGACTCATGCTCCTCGACCCGTATGGTGAGATAGCGCAAGATGTCTTCGTTCAGCCGCTCCTGACGCTCGATCTCGTTGAGCGCTGGGGGCGGTGCATCGACGTTGAACAGGGTGAAATGGGCTTTGCGATTCTTGCGCAGACGATAGGAGAGGGACTTAACACCCCATTGCTCCACCTTCGCGACCTTTCCTCCCATCTGCTCGATGACGCCCTTGAATTGACCCGTGAGCTCTTCAACCTGCTGCGCGCTGGCGTCCTGGCGCGTCAGGAAGACATGTTCATAAAGCGGCATGCGAATGGCCTTTCTCTACAGCTCAAGCTCTCTTCAGCGCAAAGCCCTTCAAGCCCTTCGGGAAAGGCTCGAGTGCTCGGAAGGCGGGAACACAGGAGGCCGGACCGACTGGTCCTGCGCTGGATCCATCCAGCGCCCGTCCCTTCAGCTCCCGGCTGGGTCGAGCGGAAGCGCGCCTTATAAAGTGTACGGGGCAAAAGGCAAGGCACATCACGCTGAGGGCTGATCCGACCATAACGAGTGATCTCGCTATTCGGCTTCCCGAGCACTCGATGCGCAATTTGCGCCATCCGAGCACAGGCTTCACGAGGGCGCCTGGAATCCAGTAATCACCCGACGATGGTTACTGCATTCCGCTCGCCGCACGCAGGCAAGCTTACGCAGGCTGCGCAAGGTTACTTGGTTGGCGCCCAGAAATGTCGCAATGACACCGAGCGAATGAGATCCCATAAGCACGCCAGCAATGGAGACTTGGCCGTGCTCCCCCCGTGCTAGGGCCAGCTGAAATGTCCGTTGCATTCATCTTTCCCGGTCAAGGAAGTCAGAGCGTCGGCATGGGCAAATCGCTGGCGGAAGGCTTTGCGCCGGCACGTCAGGTGTTTGCAGAGGTGGACGCGGCTCTCGATGAGAAGCTGACGAAGATCATCTGGGAAGGGCCTGCCGCGGCGCTCACGCTTACAGAAAACGCGCAGCCCGCCCTGATGGCCATGTCGCTTGCAGTCATGCGCGTCCTGGAGGCCGAGGCTGGCGTGGAGCTTGCGCGGGATGCCAAGTTCGTAGCAGGGCATTCGCTCGGAGAATACTCGGCGCTCGCCGCCGCGGGTGCGCTCTCGATCAGTGCGGCGGCAAGGCTTGTGCGCCTTCGCGGGCGGGCCATGCAGCAGTCGGTTCCGGTGGGCATCGGGGCCATGGCTGCCTTGATCGGTCTCGAATTTGACCAGGCGGCCGCTGTTGCCGAGCAGGCACGCGGGGCTGAGGTGTGCCAGGCTGCGAACGACAATGGCGGTGGGCAGGTCGTGGTCTCCGGGCATAGAGCAGCAGTCGAGCGGGCAGTCGAGATCGCCAGGAAGGCGGGTGCACGCCGCGCCACGATGCTGCCGGTCTCGGCTCCGTTTCATTGCGCACTGATGCAACCCGCTGCCGACGCCATGAGCGCGGCCCTGGCAGAGGTCGCAATCAAACCGCCCGTCGTGCCCGTCGTCGCCAATGTATCGGCCAAGCCACTCAGCCATCCGGAGGAGATCGCGCGGGCGCTCATTGCGCAGGTGACCGGCACCGTGCGGTGGCGCGAATCCGTCGGGCTCATGGCAGCGGCAGGCGTTGGCAGGTTCTACGAGATCGGAGCCGGCAAGGTGCTCAGCGGTCTGGTCAGACGTATTGCACAGGGTGCGCAAGTGTCTTCTATCGGAACACCTGAGGAGGTTGGCTCCTTCAAGTCCGGATGGCCGTGCGCGGAGTGATCAATGTTTGATCTGACGGGAAAGATGGCACTTGTTACCGGCGCGAGCGGCGCAATAGGCGGCGCAGTCGTCCGGGCGCTCCACGGACAGGGGGCGACCATCGCATTGTCAGGGACCAGACGCGAGATCCTCGATCAGCTCGCGGCTGACCTCAAGGAGCGGGTTCACGTGGTTCCTTGCGACCTTGCTGACAGGGATGCAGTCGAGCGCCTCGTACCCAGATGCGAGGAGCTTATGGGTCAACTGGATATCATGGTGGCGAATGCGGGGATCACCAAGGACAACCTGTTGGTCCAGCTCCGCGATGAGGACTGGGACCACGTGATCGCGGTCAATCTGACCGCCACGTTTCGGCTTACCCGTGCCGCCGTTCGGGGGATGATGCGGCGCCGTTTTGGGCGCATTATCGGGGTCTCCTCGGTCGTGGGCGTCACCGGCAATGCCGGGCAAAGCAACTACACGGCCAGCAAAGCCGGGCTGGTCGGGATGATCAAATCGGTCGCGGCGGAATATGCCCGCCGCAGCGTAACCGCAAATGCCATAGCGCCTGGTCTCATCGCCACGGCGATGACGGACAAGCTCAATCCCAACCAGCGGGAGACGATTCTCGCCAGAGTGCCAGCCGCACGATTAGGGACCGCAGCCGATGTTGCTGCCGCTGCCGTCTACCTCGCCTCGGATGAGGCCGGTTATGTTACTGGGCAGACCATTCACGTCAACGGCGGGATGGCGATGATCTGAGCGCCCCAGTAACAGCAGGCGCGGCGCTCGAGGGGTGCTCGGGTCGGCATGCTGGTCAAGCCATTTGAAGTGTGATAACCGAACCTGGGTTTGTCTGGGGCGGCACAAGGTTCCAATCATCGCCAGGGTCCGGCTCGCGACCAGGTGACCGGCGCCGCACCGCACAAGGCCACAGCGCATGGCTCGGGGGGCGCTTCCGATCGAGCTGCCATTGAACCGGACAAGAGGTCATAGTGATGAGCGATGTCGGCGAGCGGGTAAAAAAGATTGTAGTCGAGCATCTCGGCGTAGAGGCCGACAAGGTGACGGAAAACGCAAGCTTCATCGATGATTTAGGCGCCGATAGCCTCGACACGGTCGAGCTTGTCATGGCCTTTGAGGAAGAGTTCGGCTGTGAGATTCCGGACGATGCTGCGGAAACCATTTTAACCGTGGGCGATGCAATAAAATTCCTTGAGAAAAACGCCAAAAGCTGATTGGGCCAGCCGATCCGAGAAAACCTTCACGCGCTATTGCGCCTGCTCCCAGCTTGCTCCGGCCGAAGCTTCGGCTACCTAATGTGCGGGGGCAGGAGAGCCGAAGATGAGACGGGTGGTCGTCACGGGCCTCGGCATGGTGACGCCGCTGGCTTGCGGTGTTGAACCGACCTGGCGGCGGCTCGTCAAAGGCGAAAGCGGCGCACGACGGATCGAAACATTCGACGTGTCGGACTTGGCTTCGAAGATCGCGTGCCAGGTTCCGCGAGGAAACGGCACCGACGATACCTTCGATCCCGATCTATGGATGGAGCCGAAGGAGCAGCGCAAAGTCGACGACTTCATTATCTTTGCGGTGGGCGCCGCCCATCAGGCGCTCGATGACGCGGGCTGGAAACCTTTAACCCACGAGGATCGCGTCCGAACCGGCGTCATGATCGGCTCCGGCATCGGCGGGCTTACCGGGATTGCCGAAACGGCCATCATTCTGAAGGAAAGGGGCGCGCGCCGCGTCTCGCCCTTCTTCATTCCCGGGCGATTGATCAATCTCGCATCCGGCTATGTCGCAATTGCGCACGGTCTCAAAGGGCCGAACCACGCAGTGGTCACGGCCTGTTCGACGGGTGCCCATGCCATCGGCGACGCCGCACGGCTCATCGCCCTTGGCGACGCCGACGTCATGGTTGCAGGTGGCACCGAATCGCCGATTTCCCGCATCGGGATGGCCGGGTTCATCGCGTGTCGGGCACTGTCAACCTCATTCAATGACACGCCGCAACGCGCCTCCCGCCCTTATGATCGGGATCGCGATGGTTTCGTCATCGGCGAGGGTGCCGGCGTCGTGGTGCTCGAGACCTACGAGCACGCGAAACAGCGCGGAGCAAAGATCTACGCCGAGCTGATCGGTTATGGGCTTTCCGGAGATGCGTACCACATCACCGCGCCTGCTCCGGACGGTGATGGGGCATTGCGCTGTATGGATGCAGCGATCAAGCGCGCGGGCATCTCCGCTGTGGAGATCGACTACATCAACGCGCACGGCACCTCGACCCCCATGGGTGACGAGATCGAGCTTGCCGCAGTGCAGCGCCTCGTCGGTAACGCTGCGGGACGCATATCCATGTCGTCCACCAAATCCTCGATCGGTCACCTCCTGGGCGCGGCGGGGGCTGTTGAGGCGATTTTCTCGATTCTTGCCATGCGCGACGGAATAGTGCCGCCCACGCTGAATCTCGATCACCCATCAATCGAAACGGCCATCGACCTTGTGCCGCATCACTCGAAAAAACGTGAGGTGGATGTGGCGCTCTCCAACTCTTTCGGATTCGGCGGCACCAATGCGTCTTTGGTGTTTCGCCGCATCAAAGACTGACGACATCGTCCGCGTTCCCATTTTTGGCCATATTCGGGTCGGACGGCATCGGATGGCCGACGCATGGCGGAGCAGCACTTGGCTCGACATCAAAACGTCGCGGGGGGAGATTTCATCTGTACCAGCTGGGTTGCCGCAGCTAGACTGGCCAGTTCCAGCGCAGCGGGGGTTGCGAGGCCCTGCGCGAAGGCAGTGAACGGAGTTGCCCGTCCAGATCCCTGGACGGAGAGCCACAGCCGGTGATGGCCGGCCAGAGGGAGCTGGGTGGATCGCGCATGGAGCCCAAACGCATCACGCCGCGCAGTCCACGCACGGCCTTGCAGCCGGATTATGTCGCTGCCGCGAGCCGTCCTGTGCGTCCATCCCGGCGGGCGCGTAGTCCGATGGTCATCATCGGCAATGCTGTGTTCACGCTTCTCATCCTGGTTCTGATCGTGGGGGGTGGGGCAGTCGTGCTGGGCAAAAGCCGGCTGGAAACCCCGGGACCCTTGCAGGAAGACAAGATCGTCACCATCCCGGCCCGGGCCGGCATAATGGACATTGCCGATCTGCTTAGCCGTGAAGGGGTCATTGACGAGCATCGGCTGATCTTTCTCGGCGGCGTGCTTGCGCTCAATGCACGATCGGACCTCAAGGCCGGCGAGTATATGTTCACCAAGCAGGCCAGCTTGCGGGATGTCATCGAAACGATCGCCCAGGGCAAAGTGGTGCAACACCAGATCGCGATTCCAGAAGGCCTTACGTCCGAGCAGATCGTGGCGCGTCTTCTGGACAACGAGATCCTTACCGGGAACGTGAAAGAGGTTCCGCGAGAGGGCAGCCTTCTGCCGGACAGCTACAATTTCAATCGCGGCTTCACCCGTGAGCAGATGATACAGCGCATGCGGCAAGCGCAAGATCGGCTGCTGCGGGAAGCGTGGGAGCGGCGCAATCCCGATCTGCCGCTCAAGTCTCCTGACCAGCTCGTTACCCTCGCCTCGATCATAGAGAAGGAAACCGGCAGACCCGAAGAGCGTACGCGTGTGGCGGCCGTGTTTGCGAACCGGTTGAAGCAGAAGATGAAGCTGCAATCGGATCCCACCATCATCTATGGGCTCGTGTTCGGGAAGGGCTCTCTCGGTCGACCGCTCACGAAGAGCGATATCGCACAGCCATCGGCGTACAACACATACGTGATCGACGGCCTGCCGCCCGGTCCCATTGCCAATCCCGGCCGTGCTTCCATTGAGGCGGCGGCCAATCCGGCGCGTACGAAGGAGCTCTACTTTGTCGCCGACGGCACCGGCGGTCACGTTTTTGCGGATACCTACGAGCAGCATCTGAAGAATGTGGCCCGCCTGCGAGTGATCGAGCATGAGCAGAAGACGGAGGCTCCGGCGCCGGAGGCGCAGTCTCCCGCAGGTCCTCGCGCGGCGCCGGCGCCCGCCGCGCCGGGCTCACGCGGCAAACGCAGCGCAAGCGGCTCACACAAAGCCGCCGGTATTTCAGCCCAGTAGATTTCAAGGCCTCGCCGACCGTGCCGCTGTCAAGCATGACCGGGTTTGCGCGGGGCCACGGGCTCTGCGGTGTCTACAGTTGGACCTGGGAATTGAAATCGGTAAACGCAAAAGGGCTTGATCTGCGCCTGCGGCTGCCGCCGGGCTGGGATCCGGTGGAGGCGCCGGTGCGCAATGCCGGCGCGCAGGTGCTCGCGCGGGGCACGGTTTATGCCGCCTTGGGCGTCGAGCGGCAGGGCGTCGCCCCGGTGGTGCGGATCAACGAAGGGGTACTGGCGGCCGTGCTTGCGAGCATCCGGAGTCTTGCCGGTCAGCTGCAGGCCGCCGAGCCGAGACTCGACGGTATTCTGTCACTCAAGGGGGTAATGGAAGTAACGGAGCAGCAGGAGGACGAGGAAGGTCGCGCGCGAGCCGAGGCAGCCGTCATTGCCGGCTTCGAGCAAACCGTCGCCGATCTGGCAAGGATGCGCCAACATGAAGGTGAGGCTTTGCAGCGCGTGCTTTCGCAACGCCTGAGTGAAATTCAGGCGCTTACCGCACGGGCGGAGAGCGCACCCGGTCGCCGGCCCGAGGCCATCAGGGCCCGGCTCGCCGAGCAGATCGCGGTGCTGCTCGAAGGCTCAAACCGCCTCGATCCCGATCGCTTGCACCAGGAAGCTATCTTGATCGCCAGCAAAGCCGATATCCGCGAGGAGCTCGATCGGCTCGCCTCCCACGTCGCGCAGGCACAAAAGCTACTCGCAAATGGGGGCGCGATTGGCCGCCGACTCGACTTCCTCGCACAAGAGCTCAACCGGGAGGCCAATACACTGTGCTCCAAATCGAACGACGTCGAATTGACCAATATCGGGCTGGAGCTCAAGACCGTCGTTGAGCAGTTCCGCGAGCAGGTGCAGAATCTGGAGTGACTATCAGGGCAAGAGCACCGTGCGCCCCACTACCCGCCCCGCCCGCAGTGCTTCAAGGGCTGCTTGTGCCTCGCCAAGCGGACGTTCGTGGATCGCAGGAAAGCTCAAATTGCGCTCGCGGGCAAAATCCAGCAGCTCACGCGCTTCATCCAACGTCCCGGTTTGAATGCCCTGGATGGTCATCGCTTTCAGGGCGAACAAGGCGACCGCTATGGGCAGCGTGCCGCCGAACAGTCCTGTGACCAGGACCTTGCCCCCCTTCGCGATGGTTCCGGTGGCGAAAGCCACCGATTGCGCAGAACCCACGAAATCGCAGGCACCATGAACGCCGCCGCCGGTCGCGGCGAGCAACTTCTTGCGTGTATCCTGATCGCTCGGGTCGAAGGCCATCGCAGCTCCCGCTGCAAGGGCTGCCTCGCGCTTGGCAGGGTCGATGTCGGCAATGAGAGGAGCGTATGCAAACATCCGATGTGCCAGCATCAAACCCATCATCCCGACCCCGCCCATTCCCACGAGCAGGAGCGGCCCCAGCGCGGCCTCGTCGGTGAGCCGCTTGAGGGCGGCATAGGCAGTGAGCCCAGAGCACATCAGGATGGCCGCAAAGGCTTCCGGCAGGGGCTCGTAGCGCAATAAATAGCGCGGGTGCGGCACCAGGACATGCGACGCGAAACCGCCGTCCACGTTGATGCCGAGATGGCGTGACGCGGCGCAGATGTTTTCATGCCCTCGCCGACAGGCGGTGCAATTGCGGCAGCCGATCCAAGGGAAAACCGCAACCCTCTCGCCTGGTTCGGCCTCGGCGACGTCGGCCCCCACCTGCTCGACCACACCGGCGATCTCGTGCCCCAAGGTAAAGGGAAGGCTGCGGCCCGCCTTCACATCGAGCTTCTTATCCGGGCCTAGGAGAAAGTAACCGTCTTGAATGGTGGAGATCCGAATGACACACCCCGCACCGGGTAATGCGCACCAGCACCTCGGTGCCGCGCGGCTGCAGACACTCCGCCACCGTTTTGCACAGGGGTGCGCCATAGTCAGGCAAGGATTGGCGGCGGAGCATGCTCATGATGCATCCTGCCCGATTGCGTCGGAAAAGGCGCGCGCGAGCGCGACGAACCCCGGCACCGATATCTCTTCCGCGCGTGCGGTGGGCTCAATACCTGCCGTGGCGAGCAAGGTCGAGGGATCAGGGAGGAGGCGTTTGAGGCTCTGTCGCAGCATTTTGCGCCGTTGCCCGAAGGCGGCCTCGGTGACGCGCTCGAGCGCGAGGCGATCGCAGGCAAGTGGCGTCTGGCGCGGAACCAGGCTGACAACCGCCGATCTTACCTTGGGTGGAGGAACGAATGCCGTGCGCGAGATATCAAACAGAATGCGCGCTTCGCTGCGCCAGCCCGCCAGCACGGACAGACGACCATAGCTCTTGCCGCCGGGGCCGGCCACGATTCGATCCGCAACCTCGCGCTGGAACATTAGTACGAGCCGATCGTACCACGGCGGCCAGGGCTCAACGCTCAGCCAACCGACGAGCAATGCCGATGCAATGTTGTAGGGCAGATTTGCAACGATCCGGGCCCCGCTTCCATGCAGCAAGTCACGGAAATCTACCTTGAGTGCATCGCCGGGGATGATTTCGAGGCGGCCGGGATTTCGCGACGCTATGTCTTCAAGCGCGGCAATCGCGCGGGCATCGCGCTCGACCGCAATCACCGTGCGTGCGCCCTGGGCAAGCAATGCGCGCGTAAGGCCGCCCGGCCCTGGGCCGATCTCGATGACATCTACGCCGGCGAGCGGACCGGCCGACCGTGCGATCCTGTTAATAAGATTGAAATCAAGAAGGAAATTCTGTCCAAGCGATTTTTTGGCGCTGAGATCGTATCGGCGGATGATCTCCCGCAAGGGGGGAAGATCGTCAATCGCGCTCATGCCGGGCTGGCGACATGCGCCCCAGCTTTGTCAGTCAGCCGCGATGCAAGCTGAAGCGCAGCAATCAAGCTTCCCGGACGGGCGCGACCGGTGCCCGCAATATCGAATGCGGTGCCATGATCGGGGGAGGTGCGGACGAACGGCAGTCCCAACGTGACATTTACGGCATGATCGAAGGCAAGCGTCTTGATCGGGATTAATGCCTGATCGTGATACATGGCGAGTGCCACGTCATAGCGAGCCCTGGCGTCGCGGTGGAAAAGCGAGTCGGCGGGCAAGGGCCCCACAGCGTCCATACCCTCTGCCCTGAGGCGTTCGACGGCGGGACGCACCACGGTAATGTCCTCATCTCCCAACGCACCTTCTTCGCCGGCGTGAGGGTTGAGCCCTGCCACGGCGAGCCGAGGACGCGCGATGCCGAACCGATCCCGAAGATCTCGCGCCGCGATACGCCCCGTCTCGGCAATAAGGTCAGTGGTCAGCGCAGTGACGACTTCCTTCAACGGCAGATGAATGGTCACCGGAACGACGGCCAGTTCCGGAGACCAAAGCATCATGACGGGACGCGCCGGGATGCCGGTCGATTCCATGGCCAGTCTCGCCAGGTACTCGGTATGCCCCGGCTCGCCAAATCCGGAACGATAGAGAACGTTCTTGGCGATGGGGTTGGTCACGATACCAGCGGCGGCGCCCGAGCCGACGTCGGCAACTGCACGACGGATCGCGGCAAGTACCGCCGGAGCGCTGGACTGGTCGGGTCGGCCAGGCTCGGCCGTGATATGGACTCCGACGTCAACGATCGGCAGGGAATCGCTGAAGGTCCTGGATGCTGCCGAGGGCTCGACCACCGAGATTGGCGTGTTTGGGGCAATCTGCCTCGCCCTCGTCCTGATGAACGTCGGATCGGCGAGAAGATAAAAGGGCGCCAGCCCAAGCTCCGCGCGTTGGTGCCAGGCGGCAAACGTGATGTCGGGCCCGATGCCAGCAGGCTCACCGATGGTCAGGGCCAAAGGACGCGGCATCCGACCTACTTGTATTCGAGCATCGCGCCGCGACGAACCTCGTTGAGATATTGCTTTGACAGCTGCTCGTAGCGCTCCGCAACCACCGCATCTCGCGCCCGCCGCTTTCCGGGAGTATTGTCGGCCGCAGACGGTTTCTTTGCGCAGATCGCGAACATCTCGATCCCGAGCTTTGTGGTCTCCGGCGGCGTGAGCTTGCCCAGCTCGATGTCGTCCAACACCTTGCGCAGCTCGGGGGGAAGATCGGCCGAGCTGCGGCTCACCGGCTCGCGGACCGCGACATCCCTGAGTGCGCGCGCAAATGCAAGGCCCTCCTCACAGTTTTGGAACCTCGCGCGCAAGGACTCGGCATCACGCTTGCGTGCTTCGATGAAGCTTTCCGGCGAACCCGGTGGAATGATGATCAATATAGGGCGCAAGGTGTAATCATAGCCCACGGTCTCTTCCGGCTTGTTCTCCGTCACCGTGACAATCTCTTTCTCGCCGACTTGTAGGCTCGCTTGGTAGCGCCCGCGGACGAGTTGAGGCCAGGTGATATCGGCCTTGATCCGGTGCTTCAGAGTTGCCGGGGTGATCCCGGATTTCGCCAGCAGTTCGGTCAATTGATCGCCGGTAAGCCGCATCCGGCTCGCCATGGTCACGAAGGCACTGTCCACCTCGTTGTTTGGAACTTCGAATCCGAGTCTCTTGCCTTCCTTGATCTTGAGCGTCTCGGTGATGAGCTCTTCGAGCACTTCCTGGCGCGGAGGGATCTTGTGCAGGTACAATTGATCGAGCTTGGAGCGTTGCTCGATGTCGAGCGCAGTGATTGGGTCTCCGTTGACGACGACGACGACCTGTTGGCTCTGGGCAGCGCGCGGCAACACCAAGGCCGCGCTGAGCAGCATGGCCGCTAAGCAATGACCGCAGTGGATCAGGATTCTTCCTAGCATCGGTACCCCGTCGAGGCGCCGTCTCCCGGCGCTTGCGTTTCCCTCACCCGCGTTGCTTCTCTTCGCTCTTGTTGCAATGCCTTCAGTGCAGTCCGGGAAGTCCTACCCCGCTTCCGCCGGTTGTCGGACTCTGATTGCTTGTGCTTCCTCCCAGCGTGCGCAACGTGATCTGCATCATGAAGGTATGATTGACCGAGACGCTCCCGCTGTAGGCATAGCTAGTAATGTAATTCAGGGCCAAGATGAGGCAGTCATCGATGTAGCCCAGGCCGAACTGGGATTGGCTTAGGCTGCGGGCGATCAGGTCATATTGCACCGCGCCGAGCAGAACCCAGTTCTCCGTCACCTTCAGACGGGCGCTGCCGAGGATTCCCTCGCGGCGGTTGAGGAACCCGATCTCGGGCTGGGCGGCGTAATCGCCGTACATCACCTGGGTGGTCCAGCGCCCGAAATTGGTGGTCGCTTCGAGCTCAGTGCGCTTCAACGTGAAATCGCTCTCGCCGAAGCGAAACCGCGAGGTCAGCGTCAAGGTCGCGTTCGGCTGATACGAAGCCCTTGCCACGTAGTCTGAGCGCCTGGTGTCGAGGCCGGTATCGATCCCGGTATTGGTCGTGCCGCCCAGGGCAAAAGAGTTCTGTCCGTATAGCTGGTAGGATTCTCCAAACAGAACATTGACGTTGCCGCCGCGATTGAATTGTGCGGTGTATTCCACGCCCACATTGGCGCGGCCGCCGCCTTCGACACGATCCCAGCCGGAGAACTTATTCACCTTGAACAGGTTCGAATCGTCGAAGATCAGGCTTTGCGCATCTTCATTGGGGAAGGCTCCGACCTGGGTCTCATTGGGCCTGAAGATGAGCTGAGCCATGGGCTGGATTGTCTGCGTGCCCCATGGCTGCACATTGATGAGCGGATAGCGGTATTCGAGCCCCGCCGTCGGCATCACACGTCCGAGGTCTTCTTGCCCCACATGAATATAGTTCGACACGCCGGCCTGGTCCGAGACATTGATGTTGGCTGCGTCGCCTCGGACCATGACGAACGGGATGAAGAGCTCGCCCAACGGATCGACGATGGTGCGGCGCCAGGACATTTCGCTGGAAAGCCGCGTATAGTCGCCTGGTACCCCCCGCAGCAAGCAATTGCTGCGATTAATGAGCGCAGTATCGGCGGTGTTCAGGCCGCAAGCATTGCTGGCCTGAGCGAGCGTGGAGATCGGGTCGAAATTGGCGGTTTGTCGGGACAAGCTTGTCAGATTGCTGCGCACCTCCAGCTCGCCCGCGAGAACCGGATCCTTGGCAACGAAGTCATGATCGATGACGGGGTGCACGATAGGCAGCTCGCCTTGCACGTCTGCGGACGATAAGCCATAGAAGTACATGGCGCGCGCTTCGAAATAGCTGCGCTCACCGCGACCCGCAATGTAGGCCTGCGACAGCGCGAAATCGGGAACCAGCTTGAGCAAGCTCGCCGCCTGCAGGTTGTTGATCAGGCCGTAGTCATACAGAAAGTTCTTGTCCGACAGCGCCGTGCCGTCCCAGCCCCAGACCCATTGCTGCCCAAGATTGAATTGCCCAGAGGATTCCACGCTGCCGCGCCAGTCGCGATATCCATCACTATTGGTCGCAAAGACACCCTTGTCCAGTTGAAAGACACCGGTTGCTCGAATCATATAAGAGCCGTCCATCAACCGTTGACGCCACTCGCCCTGCAACACGGGCCCCTGTTTCGTGGTGATCATGGGGGTGAAGGTGGCGTCGTAATCCGGAGCGAGCGCCAGATAATACGGAACGGAGACGCCAACGCCGTAAACCGAGCTCGTGCTGTAGGACGGCACCAGGAAACCGGTCTTGCGCTTCACTGTGGGATCAGGGGCGGAGAAATACGGGACATACGCGAAGGGCACGCCGGCGAGCTCCAGCCGCGCGCTTTCGAAATACATCATCTTTTCCGCCTGGTCGTGCACGATCCGCTCCGCTTTGACCTGCCACTTCGGCGGTTTCGTCGGATCGTCCTTGCAGGGCTCGCAGGCGGTATAGACGCCGCTGTGAAAGACCGTGTAGTTTGACCCCGAGCGTTCGGCTCGAGTAGCCGCGAAACGGGTCTGCTCGGGGGCATCGGCACGCAGGGAATCGACGAACCCATCGCGAAAGTCATCGCTCAGGTCCATGATCTCGCCATAGGTTACGGTGCCGTCCGGCTGGGTGAGCCTGACATTTCCTTCCGCGTGCAAACGTTTGGTTTTCTGGTCATAGATCACGCGGTCGGCTTCGAGCGTGGCAGCGCCGTAATAGAGTTGCACGTTGCCGACCGCAGAGACCCGCTCATTGGAGTAGTCGTAATTGATCTCCTGGGCACGAACGAGCATCTGGTCTTGCCCGCCAGTGGGTGCCGTTCTGGGAATCGGTTTCTCGCGTGGGGGAAATGCCAGAACCTGCGCAGACGAGGGCGTCGCAACCAGGCAGCCGGCGAGGAATGCGAGAGCAAAAAGCGCAATGACTGTCCGGCCCCGCATGCGAGCTTGCCAGCGAGAACTGACGACGGTGCAAACCCCCATCATCCGTCCTCTTGATAAAGCAGCGCCACGAGCCCGGTCAGCCCGCCTAGTGCGGCCGGCAGCGCCGCTGCGGCGCTAGGGGCCATCATTCCGGCTTTGCTCAGGTCGCCCGTGATCTTTGCCAGGACGTAGAGGAAGAACCCCGCGCCAATCCCGCCAAGCACGACCTTCTGGACGCCGCCCATTCGAAAGAACCGCAAGCTGACTGCCGCAGCGAGCAGCACCATGGCCAGAAGGTAGAACGGTTGCGCCAGCAGTTGATAATACTGCAGCCGATAGCCGGACGCTGCCAAGCCTGCGTTCTCTGCGGCATCGATGTAGGATGCAAGGCTCCAGAACGGTACGGTTTCCGGCGTCGCGAAGCTTTCTCCGACCTGTGCCGGCGTGAGCGTTGTCTTGACGCGAAACACGTCGCGCTCCGTTGGCGTGATGCCGCTCACGTAAAATCGCGCGCCCTCCAGGCGCCAATCACCGGGCTCGAGCGTCGCGCTCTTGGCCTCAATGCGATCCTGAAAGCGCCCGGCGGGGTCGAACCGAAACACGGTTACGCCGCTCAATTGGAGCCCCTGCTGATGGCTCGATTCTGCATTGAGGACGGCTTGGCCTTCTTCGTTGCGCAGCCGCAACCAGAAGCCCGCGGCGGCCGCGGCGCTGCGAAAGCCGCTCTCGTAGCCGAACAGGTCGGCCTCGAGACGTGTGGATCTTTCGCGCAGGACTGCGGAGATCGGGTTGTACACCGCGGTCATGAAGGCGCCGATCAACAGCGCCAGGATCATCGCCGGCGCGGTGAACTGCCAGGCTGAAATCCCGGCCGACCGCGCGACCACGAGCTCCAGCCGGCGCGACAAATTCAGGTAGCAGAACATCCCACCGACGAGCACGGTGAACGGCAAGACCCGCTCGGTGATGAAGGGAACGCGAAACAACGTGATCTTGGCGACGAGCCACGCAGACGTGTCGGGAATGTCGCCGCTGCGCCGCATCAGCTCGAGAAAGTCGATCATGGCGGTGAGCACCAACGTGCCCGCAAACATCGCCAGCACGGCCGAGACGAAGCGCAATCCGAAATAGCGCGAGAGGGTTCCGGCGATCATGGCGTTTGTCCCGCCATGGCGGTCCGGCGCCGATTGAGGCGCTCGGTTATTGCGTTGACGAAATCCGTGACCACGGCCGGAGGCTCGATGATCACGCCGCGGGAGATCGCCCAGTAGCCAAGGAGGAAGCCCACCGCGAGGCCGATGTAGGGGAGCACGAGCGCAAGCGGGGTATGCACGCCTGCAATCATTCCAACGAAACCCAGCCCGCGTAAGGCCGCCACCGCTCCGGCCGCGCCGAGCAACGAGAGCGTGCGGCCCTGGCGAGTGGTCCGGGGTGCGCCCAGATAGGCGTAGCTCAGCACGACGAAAGCGAGCGGATAAAGCGGGGCGGTAATGCGGTCATGAAACTCCGCCCGGATCTGATTTGGTTGATCGGCAAAGGGGGTGTCGGTTGCTTCGGGATCATAGAGCTCCCAGAGATAGCGCTCGCGCACCGAATACTTGATGCTTTGCGTGCCGGCCGCGAGCCGCGAGAGGTCGAAACCGTAGCTATCGAACAGGACCATCGCAGGATCGCGTTGTCCGGTCTCGTGTCGCTGGACGCTGCCGTTTTGCAGGATGAGGAAAATCCCGCGTTGGTTCTTCACGATGTTGCCGGTCTCGGCCAAAACCGTGACGCGCTCTTTCGGATCTCGCTGGTCATCGATGAGAATGCCAAGCAACTGGCCGTTGGGCTGCCGTTCCCGAATGTGCAGCGTGAGCTTCGCTTCCAGGTTGGTAAAGCGGCCCGGCTGAATCACGTTGCTGACGAGGTCGGCGCGGACCTCGGTTGCCCATAGCCGCAATTCGCGCAATCCCCAAGGCGATACATACGTGCTGATCACGGCAACGAGCAGAGAGACCACCGCCCCGACGGCAAGAAACGGCCGAAATACGATCCACGGGGGCATGCCGGCCGCGTTCATGACGATGAGCTCGGAGTCATTGCCGAGCTTGTTGAGCACATGGGAGACCGCGATCATCAGCGCGATCGGAGCGATGATCTGAATGAGAAGAGGGATGATCAGGCCGGTGATGCCGACGAAAACGAAGATGCTCTGACCCTGGTTGGTCATCAGATCGATGTCGCGCAGCGCCTGCGTGATCCACATCAGCGCCGTCACGCTTGCGCAGATGACCACGAATGCGCCCAAGGTGGTACGGAAGATATACCGGCCGATCGAGCCCATCCGATTACGCGTCCCCACCCGCGACAAAACCCGCCGCGCGCGGGCTCCCAATGCCCGCGATCCCGCGCCGGTTCAGCAGCCCCCTTATGCGCTCACTTGATCGGCCAACAAAGTGGCCTCGACAAGGCAAAGCCTTTGAGTATGCACAACAAAACGTTAAATCGGCTGCTGTCCGGAGGTCGCAGCGCAGGCGCCGATTAGCCCGTCAAGGGGCGTTGCACGGCGCCACGGAGACCCATATCAGTGGCCGCGTTTGGATGGCGCAATACAACCTTGAGGCGCCAGATCGAAATGCAGGGGTTCCATGGCGCGCACGCTGAAACTTGAATTTGCTCCGTTGACTGCGCCTCCCAAGGGCGTTCTCATCTTGTTCTGCGAAGATGGGGTCAAATTCGGCCAAGCCGCGCGCAAATTGCTGGATCCGGCTGGCGAGCTCGTATCGCGGGCGACGAGTGCCGATGGCTTCAAGGGGAAGAGCGGCTCGGCTCTCGACGTTGTGGCGCCGGCAGGCCTCGGCGTAGCGCGACTGATCGTCATCGGGGCGGGAAAGGTTCGGGATCTCAAGTCACAGGATTTCGTAAAGCTGGGTGGATCCGCGATGGGCAGGATTCCGGCAGCGGCGAATGTCGCCACTGTACTGGTCGATCTTCCCGGAGGCGCTATCAAGCCGGAGCGAGCTGCTGACCTGGCCTTGGGCATTCAACTGCGCGCCTACGCGTTCGAGCGCTACAAGACCAAGCGCAAGGACGACGAGGAGCCGAGCGGGGAAGTCCGCGTCACCGTTGCCGTTCCCGATCTCCCGGCCGTCAAAAAAGCATTCGCCGGACGTGCCGCGGTAGCGGACGGCGTCCTGCTTGCCCGCGATCTCGTCAATGAGCCGGCCAATGTCCTTTACCCGGAAGAGTTTGCCCGTCGCTGCGCCGCCTTGAAGAAAATCGGCGTTGCCGTCGAAGTGCTTGACGCAGCCCAGATGAAGAAGCTTGGCATGAATGCCCTTCTCGGGGTTGGCCAAGGCTCCCAGCACGAGAGCCGGACCGTGATCATGCGCTGGAACGGCGGCAAGCGCGGCGTTGCACCGCTCGCATTTGTCGGCAAGGGGGTGTGCTTCGACACCGGGGGCATTTCGATCAAGCCGGCCGGCAGCATGGAGGACATGAAGGGCGATATGGCTGGAGCGGCCTGCGTGGTCGGCCTCATGCACGCGCTCGCGGCGCGCAGGGCGCAGGTCAACGCCGTGGGCGCCATCGGGCTTGTGGAGAACATGCCGAGCGGGAGCGCACAGCGTCCCGGCGATATCGTGACCACAATGTCGGGGCAAACGATCGAGATCATCAACACCGATGCCGAGGGCCGGCTGGTGCTCTCGGATGTGCTGCATTACGTCAATAAACGGTTCAAGCCGCGCATCATGATAGATCTCGCGACCTTGACCGGCGCGATCGTCGTCGCGCTGGGCCAGGAATATGCCGGACTCTTTGCCAATGACGACAAGTTGGCACAGCGGCTGGAGCAGGCGGGCCGCGAGACTGGGGAGCGCGTCTGGCGCATGCCGCTCGGTCCCGAATACGACAAAATGATCGACTCGAAATTCGCTGACATGAAGAATACCGGCGGTCGGCATGGGGGCGCCATCACCGCGGCACAGCTGCTGCAGCGTTTTGTCGGGAAGACTCCCTGGGTGCACCTTGACATCGCCGGGACGGCAATGGGCTCGCCGCAAACCGAGATCAACAGGAGCTGGGGCTCCGGATTTGGGGTGCGATTATTGAACGAGCTGGTGGCCGAGCACTACGAATAATGGCGGTCTGGCGCCCGCGCGGGCGCTGCTGACCGCATTCGGGTCGGTTAATGCATGGAAATGGTCTTCTATCATCTTGACCGGCCGCTTGAGCGCGTTCTCCCGGCCTTGCTGGAAAAGTCGATTGAACGCGGCTGGCGCGCGGTGGTGCAGGGCGCTTCGGAGGAGCGCATCGACGCGCTCGATGCCCACCTGTGGACGTTTCGCGAGGACAGTTTCCTTCCCCACGGCACCTGGCGCGAAGCACAGGCGAGCGACCAGCCCATTCTCCTCACCATTCATGACAACAACCCCAACCATGCCGAGATACGATTTCTCCTGGACGGCGCGCCGGTACCGGCTGATGCCGAATCGTATGAGCGAATCGTGCTGCTGTTCGACGGGGCGGATCCCGATGCGGTCGCGGCCGCTCGCGAGCGCTGGCGCGATGCGAAGGCGCAGGCTTTCGACGTCACATACTGGCAGGCTGACGAGCAGGGACGTTGGAAGCGGGTCGCTTAGATCTGGAAGGTATCGCTTGCCATCCGGTCCGGCAGGAGCGGGCAATGCCTGGCCGCTACGAGCCCGGAGCTGTCCTTGGTGCCGGCGCACGAAAAAGCCTCGAGGCGGATGCCTCGAGGCTCTGGCGTAGCTGATGCAGTGGTAGCTGATCGCTTATTTGTAGACCGCGACGGGAGCCTTGCCGAGGTCGAACTTGTAGTTCAGGCCCCACTTGAAGGTGTGGTCATACAAGCTCACCTTGGTGGGGCTCACGAAGGTAGGCACCCCGCAGCACGAGACGTTTGTCCCGCCACTGAAGAAGTCCTTCGACTTGAAGTTGATGTAGATGTATTCCGACTTGATCGACCAGCCGTAGCCGAGCGCATATTCCACGCCGCCGCCGACAGCGTAACCGACCATGGTCTGCTTGTCGTGGATGGCCGGGAGCCCGGCAGCCGTCGCCGCGATGCCGGCGGGCGGGAAGCCTGGACCCAAGACCGAGGCGCCGCAAGCCGGGAAGACAACCCCCCCTATGCCCGAGCCCGCGGTGGCAAAAGCGCTACAGCCGTTCCAAGCCGTTTCTTCTACGTTGGCCCAGGCAACACCGCCTGTTGCGTAGAACAGCCACTTGTCAACCGCATAGCCTAACCGACCGCGGAGGGTCGCGATCCAGCGCTCGTTGGTCTGGTTAATGTATTGCGGGTTGAACGGGAGCTGATCGTTGGACTGGCCTTCCTTGTCGATCGGTCCGCCGTCGCCTTCGATGCCGAACACCCATGCACCGGCCTGATACTGGCAGCCGGCGGTACCGCCGCCCATTATGCCGCCCAGGCGGTAGTGTGGCGTGATGTCCGCACCCTGGCCAAAGACAAAGGGGGCCTGCGGGAGCACCGATGCCGCCGGCAGTCCTGCCGGAGCGCCAAAGGGACCGAACGTGGTCGGACCAACGAGAACAGATCCCGGTTCCGCGTGCTGTTGGGTGGTGCCAGTGGCATACCCGATGTTCACGCCGAGATAGCAGCCGGTCCAGGTGAAGGCTGGAGCGTAATGACTTATCGGTCTCGCGGCCATGTCAGCTGCCATCGCAGGAACGCCAAGCGCGACCAGCGCCGCGGTTCCAAGTAAGAACTTTTTCATTTGAACCCCCCGTTCAGGAATTGAGTGGACCACTCTTAACAGGTTGCAACGACTTTGGCTGTGATATTTGCGCCACGCTGAACAGTATTTGACGTTTCGCCACAAGCATCAGTGAACCGCTTCGACCCCCAAACACACAGCTGAAAGTGCCCGTAAACACTGGATTTTTGCGTCTGGCCGCGGCTCTCGAAATGCGAATGCGTGGACGCGAATGCACGCTGTTTCCGCCGAGCCACGACCGGTAGTGGCCGATTCCACACACGCTGCGCAGACGCCGCAAAGTGCCACGATCCGCATGTTTGCGGTCGCCGGGACCGAATCGGACCCCGGCTGCGCGTGGGCGAGCGGGGAAAACAGTCTCAACCTTCTGCAGGCGGCTCGGAATCGGGCAAGTGAGCGACTTGTCGGGATGATTGTCCTATTGATCAAGGACATGCTACCGGCGCAAAATCGGCCTATGACCCGGCCCGCGATGGGAGTGATGCGGTTGGCGAGGCAGCGAGAGAATCGGGTGGCTGCATCCGCAGTTGTAATGGTGGCGCTCGCTGCCATTCTGGGCGCGTGCTCTGCCGACCTAAGTCTCAATAATCTCACGCTTACTCCCAAGCCGGATGGGATGCCGAAGAATTCCGACTCGGCGCAAGCATGGGGCAGAAGCAGTTCAGGGACGGTGACGACCGCAGATCTCGTTGGGCCGCAAGGCCAGTGTCCACGACCCCCGCTCGCGCCTGGCCAATCTGCAATCACGGCAGGGCAGGCACAGGGCGAGCCGCTTCTGCCAGGCGGCATCGCGTTGGAAATGAGCGAGTGTGAGGTCGTCAATCGGGCAGGCCCCGTCGAGAAGATGGAGCTCGGCACGACCGGACGCGGGGAGCGCTCCCTCGTGCTCACTTATCTTACAGGTCCCTGGCCCGGCATATATCGCTTTACCGGCGGCCGTCTGGTATCGATCGAGCGAGCGCCGGCCGCCCCGCAGCCGCCCGCGAAGCCAACCACCCGCAGCAAAAAACCCGCTGGAAGTTGAAGCCTGGAGCTATCGCGCAAGGCGGGACTGGTTGTTGTCAGGCCGGTGGGGGCCTGGATAATCTCGTAAATATCGACAAAGTGCCCGTTCCAGAGCAACGCACATGGGTAGGCGTTACAGGCTTGGCGAAGGTAAACGGGGACACCGTGTGACCCGCGCGCTCATTGCGCTGGTGTGAGGTGGATGCGCATGGCCGTGGAGCGTACTTTCTCGATCATCAAGCCGGATGCGACCGCCCGTAACATTACCGGCGCCATCAACGCCATGATCGAGCAGGCGGGCTTGCGCATCGTCGCACAAAAACGCGTTCGCATCAGCCGCGAGCAAGCGGAGGCTTTTTATTCTGTCCATCGCGAGAGGGCTTTCTTCCGTGAGCTCGTCAAATTCATGACCTCCGGACCGGTCGTGGTGCAGGTGCTCGAGGGTGAAAATGCCATCGCGCGCTATCGTGACATCATGGGTGCGACCGACCCGGCGAAAGCGGCCTCCGGCACGATCCGGAAGGTTCATGCAAAATCGATCGGCGAGAACTCGGTGCATGGCTCTGATGCGCAGGGGACTGCTGCGGTTGAGATTGCTCAGTTCTTTTCCGGCAACGAGATCGTCGGCTAGGGGGATGCGCAAGTGATTGCGATGGGCGAGACGTTCGATCCTGCCACATGGCTTGCGATGGTCACGAGCGGCTGGCGCGATATCGGGCAGACCGCGTTCTGGGTCGCGCTTCTCAAGATCATGTGGATCAACGTGCTCCTGTCCGGGGACAATGCGGTTGTCATTGCGATGGCATGCCTAGGCCTTCCGCCGCGTCAACGCCTGTGGGGCATGATTCTCGGCGCGGGTGTGGCCGTCGTTCTGCGCATCCTCTTTACCGTGCTGATCGCCCAGCTCATGCTGCTGCCTTATCTGAAATTGATCGGCGGGCTGGCGCTGTTCTACATCGCCGCCAAGCTGCTCGTTCCTGAGGATGAGGACGAGAACGAGATCGAAGCGGTCGAGCATCTTTGGCGAGCCGTCCGCATCGTGGCCGTCGCCGATATCGTCATGAGCCTCGATAACGTCATTGCGATCGCCGCCGCCGCCCAAGGCAACTTTGCTCTGATCTTGATTGGCCTCGCGATCAGCGTTCCCCTGATCGTGGCGGGAGCGGCCTTGATCATGACTTTGCTCGAGCGCTACCCCATCTTTGTATGGGCGGGCGCTGCATTGCTGGGGTGGATCGTAGGCGAGACGATCGTGACCGATCCCGTCATCCAGGGGTACCTGGAGCCCATGCTGGGTGCGGAAGGTTTCCACTACATCGTGCTGTTTGCCGCCCTGCTCGGGGCTGGCCTGGTCATCCTCGTCGGAGGGGCGTGGCGGCGCTTGAAGCAGTCGACTAGCGAGGCCAAAATCTCCGCGGCGGAGTAATGTTGCGCTCTCAAGCAGCCGTGCTCGTAGCCCTGTATGAGCGCCAGCGATATGCGGATCACAGGGCCCCAGCGCAGATCCCGGACGTCGCTTCGCGATCAGTGAAAAGAACAGGGCATAGAAGCTTAATGAGCCTGCGATGAGGCTGCGCAGACAGACTTGCTACTGCCGCATTTTTCGTATTTCTTACCGCGCAATTTGGATCTTGGCCGCTCCGGCGATTGCGTGCCGACAGGGCGCATTCGCTTCGGATAACGCCAAAATCCGGATCGTGGCGCGATCCGCAGCAATGCGGAGACGTTCCACTCGCTGTGAGACTTCACTGACTAGGAGACAGACGATGCAGAAGGGCACCGTCAAATGGTTCAATCCAACTAAAGGCTACGGGTTCATTCGGCCTTCAACCGGAGACAAGGACGTATTCGTTCATATCTCAGCGGTCGAGCGCGCTGGCCTCAGCACGCTCAACGAAGGACAGACTGTCGAGTACGAGCTCGTGACCAATCGCGGCAAGACATCGGCGGAAAATCTCAAGGTGTCCTGACCGGACGGGAAAGGCCGGTCCTCCGGCCAGCGAGTTCTTCCCGTAGCCCCCGGCCTTCGGCCGGGGGTTTTTACGTCTCGGATGTCGTATGTCAGATGTCAGAGATCAGAGGGGAAATCAGGATGTCTGTCATCCGACCCCCGACCTCCGACATCCGATCTCCGACATCTGACCTCTGACCTCTGACCTCTGACCTCCCCGCAACAAGAGCAAGCGCCATCGGATAGATCCGGTGCTCGATTGCGAGCACGCGACTGGCCAGCGTTTCGGGGGTATCTTGTTCGCGCACCGCGAGTGCGCCTTGGACGATGATGGGGCCGCAGTCCACATCTGCAGTGACGAAGTGGACCGTCGCACCGTGGATCTTCACGCCCCTCGCAAGCGCGCGCCGATGGGTATCGAGCCCCTTGAACGCCGGAAGCAAGGCGGGATGGATGTTGAGCATCTTGCCCTCCCAGCGCTTCACGCAGGAGCCGGTCAACACCCGCATGAATCCGGCAAGACACACCACGTCGATCCGGTAGCGCTCGAGCGCCTCCTGGAGCGCGCGCTCGAAGCCTTCACGGTCGCTGCCATAGGGGACGTGATCGACGACGGAGGTTGCAATACCGGCGGCTTGCGCATGTGACAGGCCGGCCACCGCCGGCCGATTGGACAGGACCAGCACGATCTCCGCCGGATAGGTCGGGTTCTTCGCGGCCTCGACCAAGGCGATCATGTTCGAGCCGCGGCCCGAGATCAGGACAGCAACGCGTTTTCTCGCCATTCGCTCACCGCGCCATACGCGGTAAGCCATCCCTGTGCAATGGCCCGATCGGGGGTATATTGGACAAAGGAGGAAAAGGGGACCGCGGCCTGCGGCCCGGCATCGATCCCGAGGGGCAATTTGAGCATTCCCAATCTCATCACGCTTGGCCGCATCTTGCTGGTGCCGATCGTGATCTGGACAATCAGCGCGGGCGAGATGAGCATCGCCTTTGCGCTATTCCTGCTGGCCGGCATCAGCGATGCTGTGGACGGCTTTCTCGCCAAGCGCTTCGGCATGCGTACCGAGCTCGGCGGCTATCTCGATCCGCTGGCGGACAAGGCGATGCTGGTATCGATCTTCATCGCGCTCGCAGCCATCGACGCGGTGCCGCGCTGGCTCGTCATCCTCGTCGTCTCTCGCGACATCATGATCGTGGGGGCGGTGATATTAGCTTGGCTTGTCCACCGGCCGATAACGCTGAAACCGCTGCTCGTCTCCAAGCTTAACACCGTCGCGCAAATTGCGCTTGTTTGCGTCATATTGGCTGCTCTCGCATTCGACTGGGACCTCGCGCGGACCATCCTGGTGCTTACCGTGCTAGTGGCCGTCTTGACCTTGCTTTCCATCGGTTTCTATGTCGTCGAGTGGGTCCGGCACATGAATGCTGCCGAAGCGCGGCGTTAGTTTTAGATGAATTACCGGCACGTGACCTTTTGGGCCATCGTCTTCGTCGCCGCCTGCGCTTTGCTGTGGCTGTTGCGCGAGATTCTGCTGCCGTTCGTCGCCGGAATCGCGCTTGCCTATGTGCTCGCACCCGTTGCGGATCGCCTGGAACGCGCCGGTCTCCACCGAACGCTGGCTGCGCTGGCGATCGTCGGCATCGTCATTCTCGCCCTGATCGCAGTGGCTCTGCTCATTATCCCTCTGGCTGTGCAGCAGGGCGTGCTGCTGCTTTCCAACATCCCCAATTATGTCGCGCGCATCCGCGAGCTCGTCGCTGCTCCGAATCGCCCGTGGTCGAATTGGGTGGGGAGCGCAGATTCGAGCAAGGCATTGTCCGATTTCATGCGCTATGCCTCGACTTGGCTGACCGGCTTTGCGTCCTCCCTGTGGGTTGGCGGACGGGCGCTGGTATCGCTTGTTTCGATCCTGATCATCATGCCTGTCGTGACGTTCTATCTGATCCGGGATTGGCACCGGATGCTGAAGGTTCTCGATGCGTGTATCCCGCTGCATTATCGCGAGACGGTGCACGAGCTCTCCCGCGAGGTTGACAGGGCGATCTCCGGGTTTTTGCGTGGGCAGCTCGGGGTGTGCTTCTTGCTTGGCCTGTATTACTCGCTTGCATTGGCACTGGTCGGACTCAATTTCGGGCTGCTGATTGGGGCATTGTCGGGGCTCATCACCTTCATTCCCTACATCGGCTCGCTCTCCGGGCTCTTGGTTGCGACGAGCGTTGCAGTCGCGCAATTCTGGCCTGACTGGATATGGATCGTGGTGGTCGTGGCCATCTTCCTGGTGGGACAGTTCGTCGAAGGCAACATCATTGCGCCCAAGCTGGTAGGCGAACGCGTCGGATTACATCCCGTTTGGCTCATCTTCGCGATGTTCGCGTTCGGGTATCTCTTGGGTTTTGTCGGCTTGCTCGTGGCGGTGCCGCTCGCGGCAATGGCCGCAGTGCTGGTGCGATTTGCCGTGCGGCAATACCTCGCCAGCGCGCTCTACAAGGGAGAAGAGCCAATCCGATGACGGGGGCTCCGCGTCAGCTCGCGCTCGCGCTCGACCACCCCGAAAGCCTTGCGCGCGAGGATTTCCTGAGCGGTCCCGCCAATGCCTCGGCACTCGCGCTGATCGAATGCTGGCCGGCTTGGCCGAACAGGTCGGTCATTCTCACCGGTCCTGAAGGTTCCGGGAAAAGTCACCTTGCCGCGATCTGGGCGGATGCGGCAGGGGCGCGGGTGGTGGGAGGGCGCGCGCTCGAGCCGGGCATGATACCGCGCACGCTCGCCACCGGAGCGGTGGTCATCGAGGATCTCCTTCCCGGAGCGTTTGACGAGCGGGCGCTTTTTCATCTCCTCAATCTTGCGCGCGAGGATGCGGCCTTCGTGCTGCTCACCGCGCGCGTGCCGCCGGCGGAATGGAGAGTGGTGCTCCGCGACCTGGCCTCGCGTCTGCAAGCTCTTCCCATCGTCAGCCTCGCCCCGCCCGATGATACGCTGCTGCGCGCCGTGCTGGTGAAGCTGTTCGCCGACCGGCAGATTACGGTGGACGAGCACCTCATCGGATATCTCGCCACGCGCATGGAGCGCTCGTTTGCCGCCGCCCGGGCGATCGTGGCAAAACTCGATGCCGAATCGATGGGCCGGAAGCGGCCGTTAACCAGAGCCCTGGCTGCCGAGATTCTGCGCGCGTCCCCGGCTTGACGACCCATGCGGCCGTGGCGCGTTATGTCATGAGTGTGTCACCCATTACCGCCAACTTGCCGGCAAGCCCGAGGAAATTTCGCCATGGCCGAGACGAGCGAAGCCTTTATCAGAAAAGAGGAAATCGGCCCGGAAACGCTTGCCGAGCCGGCTCCGTCCGTGGCCCCCCAGTTCGAGCTTTCCTCGTCACCCGAGCGTTTCATCAACCGTGAGTTGTCCTGGCTGCAGTTCAATCGTCGCGTTCTCGAGGAAGCGGGAAACGAGGCGCATCCGCTGCTGGAGCGGGTCCGGTTTCTCTCCATCTGCGCCAGCAATCTGGACGAGTTCTTCATGGTGCGGGTGGCCGGCCTCAAGGGGCAGCTGCGCGCAGGGATATCGGTCAGAAGCCCGGACGGGCTCACTCCCGCCGAGCAACTCGCGCGCATTGGGGAAGCGGTTGCCGCGCTCGCAAGCGACCAGCAGAAGCGCTGGTGCGACCTCCGTCAGATGCTGGCGGAAGACGGCATCGTGCTGGTCGACGGGCCGGATCTGCGCAAGAAGGAGAAGACCTGGCTGGAGGATCACTTCCTGCGCCAGATCTTTCCTTTGCTCACGCCGCTTGCCATCGATCCAGCCCATCCGTTTCCTTTCATTCCCAATCTCGGCTTCACCATCGCGCTGGCGCTTACGCGCGTGAGCGACGGCAAGGCTATGGATGCGCTCATCCGCGTCCCCGGCAAAATCGATCGCTTCATTCGGCTCCCGACGGGCGAAGGCGCGCCGGCGGCACGCATCATCACGCTCGAGCAGGCGACCAGCCTCTTCATCGGGCGGCTCTTTCCCGGCTACACGGTCAAGGGGCAGGGCGCCTTCCGCATCATCCGTGATTCCGAGATCGAGATCGAGGAAGAAGCGGAAGACCTCGTGCGCGAGTTCGAGACAGTGCTCAAGCGCCGCCGGCGCGGGTCGGTCATCCGGCTCGAGCTCGAAGCCTCCATGAGCGCCGACCTGAAAGTCTTCGTGCAGCGTGCGCTGGCACGCGCCGACGATGAGGTCTTTCAGGTCGATGGCGTGCTTGCGCTCAACGAGCTCTCCCAGCTCCTGGGCCTGGCCGAGCGGCCGGATCTTGAATTCGTTCCATATAATCCGCGCTATCCCGAGCGCATCCGCGATCACGGAGGCGATTGCTTCGCCGCCATTCGGCAGAAGGACCTGATCGTTCATCATCCCTACGAATCCTTCGACGTGGTGGTGCAGTTCCTGCAGCAGGCGGCGCGCGATCCCGACGTCGTTGCCATCAAGCAGACGCTTTACCGCACCTCCGCCGAGTCACCGATTGTGCGCGCGTTGATCGAGGCGGCCGAGGCTGGAAAGTCAGTGACCGCACTCATTGAGCTCAAGGCCCGCTTCGACGAGGAGGCCAATATCCGCTGGTCGCGCGCGCTGGAGCGCGCCGGCGCGCAGGTCGTCTACGGCTTCATCGAGCTCAAGACCCACGCCAAGCTCTCCATGGTGGTGCGCCGCGAGGCGGGAGCGCTTGCATCCTATATTCACGTCGGAACCGGCAACTATCATCCGGTCACCGCGAGGATCTATACCGACCTTTCCTTCTTCACCTCGGATCCGGTCATCGCCCGCGACGCCGCGCGCATATTCAACTACGTGACCGGCTATGCGGAGCCGGCCGAGCTGGAGCGGCTTTCGGTTTCACCGCTCACCATGCGCAAGCGCATTTGCAAGCACATCGAGGAGGAGATCGAGCATGTCCGCGCCGGTCGTCCCGGCGCGATCTGGATGAAGGACAACGCGCTGGTCGATCCCGACATCATCGACATGCTCTACGCCGCCTCGCGCGCGGGTGTCGCGGTGGAGCTCGTAGTTCGCGGCATCTGCTGTCTGCGACCTGGCCTGCCCGGGCTTTCCGAGAGCATCAGGGTCAAATCGATCGTCGGACGATTTCTTGAGCACAGCCGCATCTACTGCTTCGGAGCAGGGCACGGGCTGCCGCATCCCAAGGCGGCCGTCTACATCTCCTCCGCCGACATGATGCCGCGCAACCTCGATCGCCGGGTGGAGGTGTTGTGCCCGATTCTCAATCCGACCGTGCACGAGCAGGTGCTCGAACAGATCATGGTGGCCAATTTCAAGGACAATGAGCAGAGCTGGAAGCTGTTGCCCGATGGCAGCTCCACTCGGATAAAGGCGACGGAAGGCGAAGAGTCCTTCAATGTGCACAAATATTTCATGACCAATCCCAGCCTGTCCGGTCGCGGCAAATCGAAGGCAAAGCCGCCCCGCAGCCTGCTCCGGCGGCTGGATCGGGTGTAGGCCAAGGTCGGCTGAATATGGTGCAGCCGCAGGGCGGACACTCCATACATCCCCCTCCAAGGGGGAGGTCGACGACAGCATTTGCCCCGGCCTTGCGCCGGGGCAAATGCTGTCGGGTGGGGGTCCGGACCTCCGCGTGCGTTTTGGCCGGTCGTCGCTGCCGTGCGTTGACCCCCACCTGGCGGCCCCCGACCAAGTCGGGGGCCGCCGACCCCGGATCAAGTCCGGGGCAGGCTCTCCCCCTTTCAGGGGGAGGTATCTCCGCCCGCCGATGAAAATGGCCCAGGGTCGCCTCGATCACGGGCCGCCGGTTGCGGTCATCGACATCGGCTCGAATTCCGTTCGGCTCGTGGTTTATGAGGGTCTCACCCGAAGCCCGACGCCGATCTTCAACGAAAAGGTGCTTGCAGGGCTTGGGCGGGAGGTTCAGAGCACCGGGCTTCTCGCCCCGGACGCGATCGAGAAGGCACTTGCCGCTTTGGTCCGTTTCCGTGCTCTGTGCGACCGGCTCGAGGTGGCGGCGCTATGGGTGATCGCGACCGCGGCCTGCCGCGACGCCAAGAACGGCAAATCCTTCGTTGCGCACGCAGGGCGCATCTGCCGGCGTAAGGTGGACGTGCTCTCCGGCAAACGCGAGGCGCAACTATCCGCCCTTGGCGTCGTGTCCGGCTTCCACAAGCCGGACGGGATCGTCGGCGATCTTGGCGGCGGCTCGTTCGAGCTGACCGAAGTTCATGGCCATAAGGTGAAGCCGGGCGTGACGCTCCCGCTCGGCGGCCTCGCGTTGCAGGACATCTCGTCGCGATCGATCAAGAAGGCGGAAAAGGTCGTCCGTTCCGCGCTCAAGCGTGCGCGTCTCCTTGAGCTGGGAAAGGGCCGCACATTCTACGCCATCGGCGGCACTTGGCGGGCGCTGGCGCGCCTGCACATGTGGCAGACCGGCTATCCCCTGCACGTGATGCAGGGCTACGTGATGCCGGCAAAGGAGGCCTACGATTTTTCCGCCCTCGTGCACCGCGTCGATCCCGAGACACTCTCGCGCATCGAGGTGGTGACCGACGCCCGCCGGCCGCTTCTCGCCTATGCCGCGCTCGTTCTCGAGAACGTGGTGCGGATCGCGCAGCCGCGCGAGGTCGTCATCTCCGCGCTCGGTGTTCGCGAGGGGCTCCTTTATTCCATGCTCAAGCCGAAGGAGCGCGAGCAGGATGCGTTGATTGCGGCGGCGAACGAGCTCAACGTCCTGCGCTCCCGCGCGCCTGCGCACGGCCAGGAGCTCATCGCGTGGACGGACCGTTTCATGGCGTCGTCCGGGCTTGACGAGAGCGGCGAAGAGCGGCGCCTGCGCCATGCGGCCTGTTTGCTTGCCGATATCGGCTGGCGCGCCCATCCCGATTATCGCGGCGAGCAGTCGGTCAATATCATCGCCAATGCAGCCTTCGTGGCGGTGGACCACCCCGGCCGCACCTTCCTCGCGCTCGCGGTATTCTTCCGCCATGTGGGTCTTGTCGATGACGAGCTTTCCCCGCGGCTGCGCGAGCTGGTGTCGACCAGGCTTCTCGACCGCGCGCGCGTGCTCGGCGCCGCGCTGCGCGTGGCCTATCTCGTCTCCGCATCGGCAACCGGCGTGCTGCCGAAGGCCCCCATGGTGGTCGATCACGGCCGCCTGGTGTTGCAGCTTGCTCAGGGCTGTGCGCCGCTCGCCGGCGAACGCCTGTTCGTGCGCCTGCGCCAGCTTGCGCGCCTCATCGGCCGCGAGCCGGTGCTGGAGACGGGGTAGTTGCCTGCTTGGCCCGACATATTGCTTGCGCTCATGCGGGCTACGGGCTGGCCTGTTTCATCGCCCGGTACGTGATACAACCGCCAATCCGCCCCCAGCCCGCCGGTGCGTCAATACCACCGCTGCGTATACCATTAAGAAAACCAATTTCGGATAATCTATCGTATCGTTAACAAGGTTTTAGGGACACCGGCTCAATGGAACCCCTCACGGCACCCCGCAGCAGGCGCGGCTGGCAGCGCCCAACCATTGCTTTCGAGATGCCATTTCATGCGACCCAGTTCGTCAACGGCTGCGCCGCCGACGGGGGCGTGAACCCGGCCCCATCCACGAATACATTCAGTCCGGTGGTCAAAACAGGCATCGCCCAAGACGCGACATTCATCACCTGCGTCGCCTCATCATGATGGAAAGCGATTAGCCAGCCGCGGTGCGTCTACCAGTGGTGAGCTCATACCGCGCAGATGAAAGGGCCAGACGCGCGCGTCGTCAATGCAGCTAGCCCCGGTCAACGCCAACGCCGGTGCATCCACAACCATTGCTGCGGATGCTCCCGAACCCAGCTCTCGATCGCTGAGGTGATCATCTGCATCGTGCCGGGGACGTCAATCTTGCCATCGCCATCGCGAGGCGGCACGAGCGCCTCCGTCAGTTCCAGCCGAAAGCGCCCGCCCGGCAACCGGATCGCGCGCGCACCATGGATCGCGCACTCGGTCCGGCGTGCGAGCTGTCCGAGGGTCGGGTTCACCTTGCAGCGGCGGCGAAAGAAGGTCACATCGATGCCGCCGGTAAAGTGCTGGTCGACGAGCATGCCCACGCTCCTGCCATTGTCCAGCGCGTATTTAAGGCTGATGGCAGCGCCGGGCTCTGCCGGGATCAAGGTTCCCATCAATCTTGTGCGAATGTCGAGAATCTCCCTGGCGATCGGAGCAAAGTCCGGACGTCGATAAAGGACCGCCAAGTTGAGACCCAGCGCTGCTGCTGCAACCGCGGGCATTTCCCAGTTGGCAAGATGCGCCCCGAAGCAAAGGACCGGTTTTCCGATCTCGCGGATGCGCGCCGCGTGGTCGAGATCTGCCTGATCGATGGTGATACGTTTTGGCCCGGCACTGTCTGGATTGAAATCCCACAATTGATCCAGAAACGCATATTCCGCAATCACCCGGCCGAAATTGTCCCACATGCCTTGCAGGATGATCTCGATCTCGCCCCGAGACTGATCGGGAAATGCTGCAGCGAGATTTCTGCGCGCAACCCGATGGCCACGCAGCCAAGGCCCCATGACGCGCATGAAACGGGCGGTGGCGTTCGCAGTGCGATCGGGATCGCGATCGCGAACGAGTCGGATCAGCTTGAGCAGGATGGTTCCGCCCACGGCTGACATCCTGTGCCGGGCAGCCAGGCGCAGCCGCATGGTCCAGTGATGCTCGCGGGTGATCTTGAGTTGCGGATTGGCATTGTGCAATCGCTCCAGGAGCTCATTCGCAAACGCGATGTATGTTGCCGAGCGATCCTCCCAGGAGCGAAAGCGGACTTGGTGAAGTGGCGATACGACGAGCCGTTCTCCGGAGCGGCAACGCAGGTGCAGACGCCACATCGCCTTTTTGTCGATGGCCGCAATGCCGGGCATGAACAACCGGTAGAGCCGCACCTCGTACACGTCCCGATAGAAGATGCGGTCCTCGTCATCCCCGTGCGACCAACCGAGCGTACCCGGCTCGAGCCAAAAGCTGCGCTCGCGCGAGAGCATATGTGGGCGATAGGAATAACGGCCTGGGATCAAGGGATCGCTGCCCGGGTCGGGATTACTGGATGCCCCGCTTGAAGCGGGGCATGACATCCGAGAGATTGGCGATTGAGGCTGAAGTTAACGCTGGCCTGGGTTCGTTCGGCCAAAATGCTCTCTCGCGTCGCGTGCCGTCGGGTTCCTTCGGCCAAACATTCTCCAGGTTGGCTCCGTTCATATTCAAACATTGTTTTCACTACGGTTTTGCCATTGGCTTCGTTTGCGGAAATTGGGTTCGTTTGCGGAAAA
>Ga0073928_10000483_pt1 | contig 93818 bp, 87 predicted proteins | sample PaiPotPPA55metaG_FD_76969 | JGI IMG/M metagenome (GOLD analysis project Ga0073928, IMG submission 76969) | Iron sulfur acid spring bacterial and archeal communities from Banff, Canada, to study Microbial Dark Matter (Phase II) - Paint Pots PPA... ...
AGTATCGCGATGCGGCCGAACGCTGCGTGGTGTTGCGGCAGCCGACCGGAACGCAACTGGAGGAAATCTTCGCGCGCTTCGAGCGCGAAACGTTTGGAGTGCGGGCCGGTGCTGCAGTCGAGGAGCCCGACGCCGCCCTCGAGAAAGACCTTTCACGCCGCGGCTTGGACGCGTATCAAGCCGCTTACGAGCGCTACACTTTCTGCGCTGTCTGCGAACCGGAAGATGGCTGGGTCACGCTGCTGAGCAAGACGCTGTGGCCCAGCGAAGTCATTCGCCGAATCCGCCCGGCGGTGCAACGCTTCGACGTGTACCTCGCCCGCCCGCACTGACGATCGAAGAGTGTTCACGCACAATCGGCATGCTTCGAACGAAATGCTTCGAACAAGATGCCTCTCGCTGAAGGCGCGCTATTCGTAGGTTGCGGAAGAGACTTGTCGTGATAGTGCAGAGTCGCCCAGGATTTCCCTCATTCGTGACGCAGGGCGATCATCGGATCGACGCGCTTAGAGATCGGCGAGCCGGTATGTAGGTGGCTGCGATCGCCGCTGTCATCAAAAGCAGAGACGCCGCAATCAAAGTGAATAAATCTGTCGGGCCGACGCCAAACAACTGGCTGGCCAACAGGGACCTTCCCGCGAGGGCGCCTACGAAGCCCAGCGCAACGCCTGATAGTGCCACGGCGAAGCCCCGCCAGAGCACGATTCGCAACACATCTCGACGTTGAGCGCCAAGAGCCACGCGCAGGCCGATCTCGTGCGTTCGCTGGGCGAGCAGATATGCGATGACGCCATAGACGCCGATGAAGGAAAGCAGCAGCGCCAAGGCAGCAAAGACGCTGAGCAAAGTCACCGCAAACCGACGACGCACGAGGGACCTTGCGACGAGTTCGCGCATGGTCAGAGAATCATAAACGGGGACATCGGGGTCAATCGAACGCACTTGCCGCGGCAGTGAGACGATCAGCGATTGCGGATTGGAAACCGTACGCAAAAGAAGCGTTGAGCCGGCATACCCAGGAATATAGATCGTGCCTTGTGGTTCCGTGGCGAGATCGCGGTCGCGAACCGTGCCGACGACACCAACAACGGTGGCCCATTGGCCGTCATTGCCGATCTGCGTACCAATCGGATCCCGATCGCGCCAGAAACGTTTCGCAAGGGCTTCATCGATGATTCTCACTGCGCCTTTATCCAGCCAATTTTTCGAGCGCATATCGGTGGGAGCGAACAGGCGCCCGCGAATGAGGGGAATTCCGAGAGTTTTGAAATATTGCGGCGTGACGTAGGTGACAATCGCGTGCGGTGTTGGCGCGTCGGAAGTCTCTCGTTGGCCGCGAATGTCGAACGTGGTGCTGAAATCGTCGGAGGTAAATGGCGCGCCAGTGGAGATGGCGGCCTGCAGGATACCGGGAAGAGACAACATGCGGTCGATCAGCGCATTCGAGAATGGGGCGGGATCATTGGAAATCGCGTGGGAAAAAGAGAGCCTGGCGGTCAGCAGATTTTCTGAATCAAACCCCGTAGGGACTTGGAGTATTTTCGCGAAACTTCGCAAGAGCAGTCCAGAGCCGGTTAACAGGATCAAGGCGATGGCAATTTCCGAGACGATCAGGACGCGAGACAACCTGTGCCGCTGATGGCCGCTCGCACCTCGTCCGGCGGTCTTCATCGAGTCAACAAAATCGACCCGCGTGGACACAACGGCGGGAGCAAAACCAAATAGCACCGCTGCTACTCCGGACAAAGCGAACGCAAAAATCAGGACGTGCGTATCGAGATGGATCGCGTTGAGGCGAGGCAGGTCTGCCGGAGCCATCCAGATCAAAGCGGACAGACAGACTCGCGCCAAAAGAAGGCCCGCAATTCCTCCGATGGTTGAAAGCAGAAGGCTCTCGGTCAGGAGTTGCGTGGCCAGGCGACCGCGACCTGCTCCGAAAGTAACCCGCGTGGCAATCTCTTGTTGGCGCGTGGCGTTTCGTGCGAGCAACAGGTTGCTGACGTTGGCGCATGCAGTGAGCAGCACCAGCCCGACCGCACCCAAGAGAATGTAGAGGGGTCCGCGGATGTCGCCAACCTCTTCGTCGAGGATGGGGCGAATCTCGACACCAGAGAACCAACCATGTTCGTTGAAGCCGGCCACGGCGGAGCGCATCGCGGCACGCGCCTGGTCGACGGTGACTCCGCTTCGCAAGCGGGCGAGCATCGAATAGTCGACGTACCATCGATATTTTTCCGCGACGGCTTCTGGAGAGATGGCGGCAGGCACCCAGATTTCGGTCTGGGGAAACAGGCTCTCGATTTTTTCGGGAAGCACGCCAATGATCTCGCAACTGTTTCCATCCAGCTGAAGGATCTTGCCGATCGCGCTCGGATCTGCGCTGAACCGGCTCCGCCAAAGTTGTTCACTGAGAACGGCGACATGCGGATTGCCAAATTTGTCGTCGTGTTGAGTGAAGCCGCGGCCTAGAATCGGCTCAATGCCCAGCAAGGGAAACAACCCCTCGGTCGTCTGCATCGCCTGCAAGCGCTGCGATTGATTTGGTTCGGTCAGCGTGAGGCCGACAGGTTTCAAGGCAGCCGCAGTTTCAAACAAATCCTTTCGCTGGCTGAACTCCTGAAACTGAAGCGGCGAGACCTTGGTGCGAGGCATGTTGAAGGCCGGGAGTTGATCATGTAGGGCGACAATGCTGCCGGGATCGCGAATGGGAAGAGGCTGCAACAGGACTGCCTGAATCACGCTGAAAATGGCGGTCGTGGCGCCGATGCCGAGGGCAAGCGTTAGGATTGCAACGGCGGCGAAGCTGGGATTTTTCCGCAGTGCGCGCAGGGCGTAACGCAGATCTTGAACAATAGAATCCAGCCATGCGCCCGCGCGGGCTCCCCGGACCTGCTCTTTCACTTGCTCGACGCCGCCAAGTTCGATTCGGGCTTGGCGGCGGGCTTGATCCTGGCTCATGCCTGCGGAAATTTTTTCCTCCGTGAGCAACGCGACGTAGGAGTGAACTTCTTCGTCGAGGTCCTGGTCGGCTTGCTTTCGTCGGAACAGATTTCGTAGGAGGCTGGTGATGTGCGCGAGCGAGCGCATGCGATTTGCTCCTCTCTAGTACTTTTCGAGCGCGCGAGCGATGGCCAGAGAGATGCGGCCCCAGCGTTTGGTTTCGGATTCGAGTTGGCGGCGGCCTGCGCTGGTGAGTTTGTAGTATTTGGCGCGACGGTTATTCTCGGACTCTCCCCATGCGGAGGTGAGCCAGCCTTCCTCTTCCATGCGGTGCAGTGCGGGGAACAGCGAGCCGGGCTTTACCTGGAATGTGCCCTTGGTGATCTGCTCGATCCTGCGGGCGATGCCCAGGCCGTGCATTTCCGCGAGGGCGAGGGATTTCAAGATCATCATGTCGAGGGTGCCTTGGAGAAGGTTGGTTTGGTTTTGGGTCATCTGTTTTGACTCACCTGGGCATCTTTCCTATAGACGGTCTGTAGGAGAATATGTTTCTACCTATAGAGTGTCAATAGAAGATCGCGCGGGGTGGGCACGGCGGTGCTGTGCCCTACCTGCGTTGCAAGCAACGGGGGCGATTGCGTGGGCACATCTTTCCGCATGACGGGGTTGCATCTAAACCCCGCCCTCTCGGCCCTTCGAAGCTCAGGGTAAAAGAGGGCGGCTACAGGAGGGTGGTTAAGTTCGGGGCGGCGGGTGGATGGCTAAAAGGCAGCGGCGCCTTCCGCATGGTTGCGAAAGGCGCCGCTGGAGAGAAACTCAGGGCATCTTGGAGATGCCGCTGAAGTTGGGTTACTGCACGACCAGCGTCAACTGAGTCGTTGCTGTGGTGCTGCCGGAGGTTGCCGTGACGGTGATCATGTAGGTGCCAGCGGGCGTTCCGGTGACTGGTGGTGGTGGCGGTGTGCTGGAGCTTCCGCCGCCGCAACCGCCGATTAGCGTAGCGGCGATAATGGGCATCAGCACGAGGCAGGCAGAGAGCGCTACGCGAGCGAAGCGCAGGCGTCCTGCAGGACTCTGTGTTGCGGCCAGCAAGGTGATGATTAGCAGGAGCACGGCCAGCACGGAGAGCGGCAACATCTGGAGCGCGACTGGAGGTTGCATCCTGGTCGCGGGTTCCGATTGGGGTGCCAGCATCCCGCGGGCGGTGGTGGCGACGGTCACGGGGACGGCAGCGGGCGTTCCGGCGGTTACTGGGACGCTCGCCGGAGCGGTGCACGTTGCGGCCGTCGGAGCGCCGGTGCAAGCGAAGCTTACGGTGACGCTTTGGTTGGCGCTGATTTGCAGCATGTAGGTGGCGGTTGCGCCGGCGGTTACGGGGGTTGTCGTGGTTGAACCGCCGAAGGTCAAGGTAAGCGCTGGGGGCGGAGCCGCGGTGGCTGTACCGGTGAGGTTGATCGTCTGTGAGCCGCCCGTGGCGTTGTCGGCGGCGATCACAATGGCAGTGCTCATGCCTGCGGCTGCGGGCTTATAGATCACGCTGAGTGTGCATGCTGCGGCGGGGGCCAAGGTGCCGGTGCCGCTGCAGGTGGTCGCCGACCCGAGTGTGAAGTCGGCTTTGTTGGGGCCAGCTATGGTGATGCTGCTAAAGGTAAGCGCTCCCGTACCCGTGTTTGTGACCGTAATGGCTTGGGGCGCCGAGGCAGTGCCCGCAGCCTGGCTGGCGAAGGTCAGGCCCCCCGTTGGGGCAAAGCTGATGACAGCGGCCGTGGCCGTACCGGTGATGTTGATGGAGCTGTTGGTGGCGTTGTCGGCGAGCGTCAACGTGGCGGTGCGCGCGGCTGGGGTCGCGGAAGTTGGGTTGAACACGACGTTGACGGTGCAGGTTGCGCCGATGGCGACGGTGGCCGGAAGCGCGCCGCACGTATTGGTCTGAGAGAAGTCGCTGCCGTTCGCACCACCGAAAGTAATGCCAGTGATCACCAGGGGACCAGTGCCCGTGGCATTGCTGACAGTGACGGGAAGCGCTGCGGAGGGGACACCGACCGGCTGTGGGGTAAACGCGAGCGGGTTAGGAGTCAGCGCATCCGTGGGAACGCCGTTTTGGCCGGTTCCGCTGAGCGCGATGTTTTGAGGGCTGCCAATGGCGTTGTCCGCAATGGATAGCGCGGCAGGCGCCGCGCCGACCACAGTCGGTGTAAAGGTCACGCTAATGGTGCAGTTGGCGCCAGCGGCGAGCGTGGCGGTGCAGGTAGTTGTGTCGGCGAAGTTAGCCGCATTTGTGCCACCGAGGGTGATGGCAATGCCCGTTAGCGTGGCGCCGCCGTTATTGGTTAGAGTGACTACCTTAGCAGCCGACTTGATGGCTAGCGGTTGGGCCGTGAATGTCAGACTGGACGGTTGGAAGCTGGCTACGGGAACCGCCGCTACGTTCGCGATGCCCGCGACACTACGTACGCGAATGTTCTGGGAGTCTCCGATCAACAGATCGCCAGCTCCATCGAGCGCCAAGCCTTGGGGGGCATTGAGTTCGGCAGCGGCCGCAGCGCCGCCATCGCCTGTGAAACCAGCGACGTTCGTGCCCACTACGGTGTAGATGTCGCCTGCCGTCTTGCCGCCGGCCGTGGTGCCCGCTACTTCGCGGATGACGTCGTTATTCGTGTCGGCGATGAAGATGTCTTCGGCGTTGTCGACCACCATCGTGAAGGGCGCGTTCAATTTTGCGACTGTGGCCACACCGCCGTTACCGGCGTACCCCGCGGTTTGGCCGGCTTTGTCTCCGGCGACGGTGTAGATGAATCCGGCAGTCATCCCGGAAGTATTGTCGGCGGGAATTTCACGGATGATGTTGTTGCCCGTGTCGGCGATGAACAGATTTCCGTAGACGTCGAAGGAAATACCTGTGGGTTTATTGAAGTGGGCATTCACAGCGGCGCCGGCCTCGCCGCCAAACGAGCCGGTGGTGTCCTGTACGCCAGCGATGACGTAGGCGTTGCCCGCAGTCATGGTGCCCGCAGTATTCTTGGGAACTTCCCAGATCATGTTGTTGGTGACGTCGGAGAAGAAAATGTCGCCGGCAGCGTCGAGCGCGACGCTGTTGACAGCGCCCAGCCGAGTGCCCACGGCGGCTCCGCCTTGCGCGGCGAATCCGCAGTTGGGCGTGCTGTTTGGCGGATTGGCTAGATCAATGGTAGGTTCCACGCCCGCCACAGTGGTCATGACGCCGGCAGAGAGCTTGCGGATGATGCAGTTGCCGGTGTCGGCGATGTACAGGTTTCCGGAAGAATCGAAAGCAACGCCTATGGCATTGTTTTCGACGTAATTAGGAAAGCCGGTGTTCGTGACGTTAACGAATCCGCTGAATCCGGGCGAACCGGCGAGGGTGCTGAGAGCTCCCGTCGCGATAGGATGTGCGACTCCGCGGATCAAGCTTAGTTCGCCTTGGAGGCCGACGTCGGCAATTGCCAGGTCACCCGCCGCATCGAAGGCCAGACCTGCCGGCGAGTCTAACTGGCCGGCGAGGGCGGTAGCGGCGTTGGAGAAGGATGCGAAACCGTTTCCGGCGGACGTACTTATGATTCCGGTGGCGTAATCGCCGGCGTTTGGAACGACTTTCCGGACTCGGTCGTTAACTTGGTCGGCAATAAGGAGATTTCCTGTTGAATCGAGAGCGGTGCCTGACGGGGAGTTGAGGCTTTCCGCGTCAGCGGCGCCTCCATCGCCGGAGTAACCTCTGTTGGGGAAGTTGCCGGCGACGTCATAAATGTTACCAGCGATCATTCCATTCGCGGTCGCTGCGGGAACTTCGCGAACAACGTGGTTTCCCCGGTCGGCAAAGAACAGGTTGCCGCTGGCGTCCACATAAATGCCGACGGGCCCATTGAGTAGCGCGGCCGTTGCGAGGACTTGGGTAGTTGAGGTACTAGTGGTGTGTCCAACTCCGGCGACGCCTGGAACGCCCGCAACGGTGTAAACATCGCCCGCGGTCATCGGCGGCGTAACCGTTGTTGTGGACGGGACTTCGCGAATCACGTTGTTGTTGAAGGGGGCGGGATTCTTGTTCGGGCCTGCCGGCGGGAAATTGTTGCCAAGATCGGCGAAGAAGACGTTGTCGTGAGAATCCACAAAAACATCGAACGGCCCGTAAATCGGGGCGGTGATGGCGGGCGTGCCGTTAGCACCGTACCCTCCGGTTGGAGGAGTCTGGGTGACGTTGTTGCCGTCGTTCCCACCAGCGAAACGGTAGATGTTGCCCGCCGTTACGGGGCCGGGCACGCCAACAGGCGCTGTCGCGACAGAACCGGTCACGACAGCGATCACCACGCGAATTTCATTGTTGCCGCGGTCGGCGATGTACATATTGCCGTGGCTATCGAAAGAGCAGCCATCGGGGAAATGCAAGTTGGCGCTGGTTGCGGGCCCACCGTCGCCGCCGTAGACGAAATTCGTCTCGGTCTGCACGCCGGCAATGTTGTAGATGTTGCCAACGACTTTGCCCGTTGAGGCCGTTACCACAATCTCGCGGATAAGCCCGTTGTCGGAGTCGGCCACGTAGACGTTGTTGTTCTTGTCGATACACATGCCGCTTGGGCCGTCCATGGCGGCATCCACAGCCGGGATGGCGTTGCCGTTGTAGGCCACCGTGCGGTTACCGGCAATGAGGCCGCTACCAGCAAAGAGCGTCAGGTGTCCCGTGGTGTCTACCTTGTAGACGCGACCCAAGTCGTTGTCCAGGATATAGGTGTTGCCCAAGGAGTCCTGGTGAACAGCCGCCGGGGCGCCGACGCTCGCGGACGTAGCGGTAAACGCGGTGCCCGTTGCCGGAGGACCACCGCCCGCCACGGTCGTGATGTTCTGGGCGTCAACGGTTATTCCAGCGAAGAGCGAAACAGCGAGGGCACAAAGGGACACACGTGCTAGGTTCTTCATCGATTTCTTGCCTTCCTTCGATGGACTTGGGTCGAGGGGCCTGTCTTTGTCACAAAGGTGGCCGATCGACTGGTTGAAGCAGTTCGCGGGTTAGAGAATAAAGCTGACCCGGAAAAAACTCCAATAGTACGCCGGGAAAAAGACGATAGTACCGGCGGTGAAAATCCCAATAGTACTTTTGGACGGTATTTGTCCAAAGTGATAGCGAACAAACGGCGATAGGGATAGGACACAATGGACAATAGGATGAAGGCCGAACCTAAAAAGGCTGCCAAGCAGGGATAAAAATCGCGTGAAATGAGCAGCCATCGCAAGAAATCGTAGGAAATGGACGGCCAGTTCCGGTCGTCTAGCGGCGTATCAAAATGACACCGGCGCGTGACCCTGCTACATTGACGGCATCCAAATGGACGGCCATGTAGGGTGGCTGCGCTTGAGGTGGTTAATCGATTGCTTCGTTTGCGCGGTGTAGGACCTAACTCATTGAATCGACGAGTGCTGGCATGGACGGTAGGGGCGACAGTGGCGGCGTTTTCCACCGGGTGCCATGGCGGCGCCGTTAGCACGAAGACCACGGTCGCGCCGAGCGCGAAGCCCGTGGTTCGAGACGCTACGCAGGAAGAACTGCTGGAAAAGTACAACCAGATCGCCCAGGGAGTGAAGACCGTAAATGCCACCGTGGAACTGAAACCCACGGCGGGGTCGAAATATAGCGGCGTGATCGAGGAATATCACGAAGTAAAAGCCTTCGTGTTGGCGGCTCGTCCGGCGGAAATCCGCATGATCGGGCAGGCACCGGTGGTGGGTACGACGGTGTTTGACATGACCAGCGATGGCGAAACGTTTCGCGTGTGGGTTCCGTCGAAAAATAAGTTTCTGACGGGACAGGTTGCGGCCGAGCGCGCCAGCAATAGGCCCATCGAAAACCTTCGGCCGCAGCATCTGCTGGATGCGCTGCTATGGCCAGAGATCCGGAAGGAGGAGGCCGTGCTGTTCGAGGAATCTAACGACGACACGGCGCGCTCTTACGTATTGACAGTGCTGCGCGGCGGCTATCACACCGAGATTTTGCGGAAGATCTGGTTCGATCGCGCGGACTTGGAGGTGTCGCGGCTGCAGAGCTACGGCCCGAAGGGAGTGCAGCTTTCGGATGTGCACCTGTCGGATTGGCAGCCGCTTGGGCCCGCGCCGGTGGATCCGGCGCAACCTGCGGCTCCCGGTGGTGGCCTGAGCGCGTTTCCACGCGCCATTCGTATCGACCGCCCGCACGATGATTACCGGCTGGATTTGCAGATCACCAAAGTCACGTTGAATGTGGAAATACCGGCGGATCGTTTCAAGCTCGATCAGCCCGCTGGGAGCGAACTGGTGCGCGTTGGGGAGAACGAGGGTGACAAAGCGCAATGATGGGTGAGCTGATTGTTCGCAACCTTCTCCATCGCCCACTACGCACGTTCATCGGGATAATGGCTGTCGCCGTCGAGGTGGCGCTGGTGGTGCTCATCGTCGGGCTGACCTCTGGCCTGTTGACCGAAACCGCCAAGCGCATCCAGGGAATTGGCGCCGACGTCATGCTGCAACCCCCCGCAGCTTCCATTTTTCTGGGCTTTAGCGGTTCGCCCATGCCTATCAAAATTGGGGCGAAGCTCGAAGAGCTGAAATACGTGCAAGCCGTGGCGCCGGCCCTGCTGCAATTTAATTCCAGTGGCGGCGTCGAAGTGATATACGGCATCGATCGCGACAGTTTTCGCGCCGTGTCCGGGGGATTTGTCTTTTTGCATGGCCACGACATGGAAGGCCCGGACGATCTGCTGGTAGACGACTGGGAAGCGCGCGCAAAAAACATTAAAGTCGGCGATACCTACAATCTGTTGAACCACAACTGGCACGTCGCCGCGATGATCGAGCATGGAAAAGGCGCGCGGTTGTTTGTGCCTATCGGCACTCTGCAGGAATTGGTGGGCGCGCGCGATAAGGCCTCGATTTTCCTGCTCAAGTGCACGCGCCCCGAGCATACCGATGACGTGATGGAGGAGATTCGCAGTGTGCTGCCGGGCTATACCGTTCGTCCACTTAGGGATTTCCTATCCTTAATGACTTCGACGAATATTCCGGGTCTGGAAACATTTATCCACGCGATGATCGCCCTGGCGATCTCCATCGGACTGCTGGTGATCTTTCTGACCATGTACACCACTGTGATCGAGCGCACGCGCGACATCGGCGTTTTGAAATCGATCGGAGCGAATCGCGGTTTCATCGTGCGCGCGTTGCTGATGGAGTCGGCGGGGCTGTGCATTTTCGGAATCGCCGCGGGGATTGGGCTGAGCTATCTGGTGCGGGCGGCGTTTCTGGCCGGCTTTCCCACGCTGTCGATCTTGATCACGCCGGAATGGATTTTGCGCGCTGGGGGCATAGCGTTGCTGGGCGCGATTCTGGGGGCCAGCTATCCCGCGTGGATCGCCAGCCGGAAAGACCCGGTCGAGGCGCTTTCTTACGATTGAACGGCAGCCGATTCGGCGCACAGTCCGCAATCGGTAGATTCGGAAAGGGCGCGCGGGTAGTTTCGCGCGCAACTAGGCAGAGGATGGCAAACGCGGCTACAATACGACCACTTGCAAAAAAGCTGATTTTTCCAAGGCAAAACAGCGTGGAGTCGATACTCAAAACGGAAGGTCTGTGGAAGCTCTACCACGCGGGTAAGGTGGAAGTACCAGCTTTGCGCGGGGTGAATTTCGAAGTCGCTCCGGGAGAGTCGGTTGCGGTCATGGGACCTTCCGGTTGCGGCAAGTCTTCTCTTCTCTACGTGATTGGCGGGCTGGCGCAGGCTTCCCGGGGCCGCGTCTTTGTGGACGGCAACGACCTGACCACGATGGGGGACGCGGCGCGCACCAAGCTGCGCCGCCACAAGATCGGCTTCGTGTTCCAGCGTTTCAACCTTCTGCCGACGCTCACCGCCAAAGGCAATATCGCTATCGCACAATTTATTCACGGCGATGGCTTCGATCCGCACCGCTTCGATGTCGTCACCAAGATGCTGGGCCTCGAGGGCCGCCTTCAGCACAAGCCCTCGGAACTTTCGGGCGGAGAGCAACAGCGGGTGGCAATCGCGCGGGCGATCATCAACGAGCCGAAAATATTACTCGCGGACGAGCCCACCGGGAACCTGGATTCGAAAAATTCCGAAATCGTATTGCAAATGCTACGACAGCTGAACAAGGATTTGGGCCAAACAGTGGTAATGATCACGCACAATCCCGAAGCGGTCACCTATTTCGACCGCGTCGTGCATATGCGTGATGGCGTGATCGTGGACGGCATTCCCGCGGATTGAGATGGCCAGCCTCAAAACCATTCTGTCGCGAACGTTTTTCTGGTCGTACGAGCGCGGCACCTGGCAATACGACCTCGCGGTGATTCTCATCTTGATTTTTGTGTTGGCGACGCCGTCCAAATGGTTTCATGACGAGCCGCAAGTCGGAATGCCCGCGTCGGCGGGACAAGTGGCGCTGGTCGCCGGCTCGGAACGTGATGCTCGGCAGACCTACCGCGTCGACGCGCGCGTTATGGCGCCGCCGGAACAGACGCCCGCGCTGCAAAATGACCTCCACAACGCGTTGCAGAAGGCATTGCCAGACCTGCGCAACGGACGTTTTTCGATCACCAAGATCGAACCAGTTCGCGACGAGGCCGGCACGGTGATCGCTTACCAGGTCGAGGTTCACCGCTAGCTGTTCACCTCGCAAGACTTCAATGGAAAACGTTCGCCCACGTTCGCGCAGCTGTTCCGATGTGCTACGATTAAATCGAGCGGGATTCATCAGCCGGTCCATCCGCCGCAGGGGCTCATTTTGACACGGACATTCTGGTCTGTTGCCCTATTCGGGCTCTGCACGATTGCTTGTGTCGTGCACCTGCGGGCCGCGCAAACCCCAGCAACCACCGAATCGGTCCTGGCGATGATGGACAAATCCGCCGCCGATTTTCGCAGTCTTACCGCTGACCTCGAAAACACCAAGTACACCGATGTCGTGAAGGATAGCTCCACCGAAACGGGACAGATTTTCGTGCGCAAGGACCAGAAGATGCGCATCGAAATCCTGAAACCCGATCCGCGCACCATTCTCCGTAATGGCGATTCGCTCTTCGTGTACACACCGAAGATCAAGCGCGTCGAGGAATACGATCTCGGCAAAAACCGCGCCATGGTTGATCAATATGTCTTGCTGGGCTTTGGCACGAAAAGCCAGAACATGCTGAAGAGTTACGACGTTAAACTGACCGGAGAAGACCAGCTCGATGGCCGAAAGACGTTTCTCCTGGAACTCGCGCCGAAATCCGACGATGTGCGCCACCAAATCACAAAGATTCAGATGTGGATTGACCAGTCTTCATGGCTCCCGATTCAGCAAAAATTCTACGAAACTGGATCAGGCGACTACATACAGTTCCACTATTCCAGCGTGATGAAGAATCTGAAGATCAGTGACTCCAGGTTCAAGCAGGACTGGCCAAAAGACGTAACTCGCGTGAAGCCGAGGGGCTGAGGTCGTTCTCGACTGCGCGTGGGTTGCTAACCTGAGCGAGGGACGCTCTGAAGCGGGCCCTTCGTTTACGTCCGGCCGTGTTTCCGGCGATGGTCGCCTCGTACGCCGGGCTGAAGCCCGGCGCCTACATTGGTTGTCGCAAAACGGGTTCTCGCCAAACGCCCTTCAGCGACCGGCTGCCTTTTCCTGCGCCAACAGCTGTTCCTTTCTCGACAGGCCCCAGCGGTATCCTGCAAGATTGCCGTCTTCTCGGATCACGCGGTGACACGGCACTACGATGGAAACTGGGTTGGTTGCGCAAGCACGCGCCACGGCTCGCACCGCCTTCGGGTTCCCAAGTGCTCTCGCGACCTGAGAGTACGTCCGCGTTGTCCCCGCGGGGATGCGTTGCAACTCTTGCCAGACGCGGCGCTGAAAGGCTGTTGCTTGTAAGTCCAGCGGCAACTCGATGCGCAGCGGTTTGCCTTCCACGCGCTGCACGATTTCTTTCACCCAGCGCTCGAACGAATCGTCTGCCGGAACAAGCTCCGCCCGGGGATATTCGTCCTTCAATTCCTGCACGAGTTTCGCTTCCGCATCTCCGAGATAAACGGCGGACACGCCGCGGTCCGTAGCCGCAACCAGGACCTTGCCCAGCACCGATTTCGCAATGCTGTAACCGATCTTCATACCCGCTCCTCCCTTTCGATATGTCGCAGGCGTCATTCCCAACTGCGCGTTGCTCCGCTCATATACGCGGCTCGAGGAGCCGTAGCCGGTCTCGTAAAGCGCGTCCGTGATGCTTTTCCCAGCGCGCAACATCTTCTTGAATCGCGCGAGCCGCAACGCTTCGGCGAGCTCGCGAGGCCGCAGGCCGGTTACCTGCAGGAACGCTCTGCGCAGCGTTGCGGGCGTCGTGCCAAGGGTACCCGCCAGCGCGCCAAATCGGACGCTCTCGTCGGCGGACTCCGCCAATTGGCGAGTGGCGCGCTCGACCAGCGCCACTGGTCCCGCTACTTCATTGGGCTTGCACCGTAGGCACGGCCGGAATCCTTGTTTTTCAGCCTCTTCGCGGGTACGGAAGAAGACGACGTTCCGGCGCAATGGACGTCGAGCCGGACAGGATGGGCGGCAATAGATTTGCGTCGAGCGCACTGCCAGCACGAAGGTGCCATCGGCTCGCGCGTCACGCGACAGGGTAGCGCGCCAGTAGCGGGCCGCGGCGCTCGGCGGAATATTTGATCCGGACTGCATAATGTTTTGAGTCATCATGACAAGGCCAAAGTAACTCAAGAAGAAAAGCAAATCTATCCGCAAAGGCGCGTCAAAGAAGAATCGGAACCCGCCCAACCACCGGCAGAACGAAGTTAGGCTTCGGCGGCTTCTGGGACAGCGTTCGCAGTGGGCATAGCCTGGCGGTGGGGCGCGGTGATCACCAGCAGCACCGCGGCCAGAATTACCGCTGCCGCCAAAATCGTCCGAAGCGTGATCGATTCTCCAAGCACCAGCCATCCCAGAAACAGCGCGACCACCGGGTTGACAAACGCATACGTAGCGACTCGGGTGGCTGTGCTGTGCTTCAAAATATAGATATATGCCGTAAATCCGATCATCGAGCCGCAAAATACCAAATACCCCATCGCCACCCACGAACGCGTCGAGACCGCAGCAAGGTGGAGAGAGTGCATCTCCCCGGATAACCAGCCCACAATCCATAGCACGGTGCCGCCAGTCAGACTCTGCATGGCCGCGCCCAGAAGCGGGGAACTCGGCATTTGGCCATGCTTGGAATAGAGTGAGCCGCAGGCCCAGGCAAACGACGCCACGACGAGAATCGCGACCCCGACGGGATTGATGCGCGCAGATCCCCCGAGATCCTTCGGCCCTACCAGTAACGCAAGACCCGCGAATCCGAGCAGCAAGCCGATCAGGACGCGGGCGACAGGTCGCACTCCACCGGGTCGCAACCAATCGATCAGAACCATCCATAGCGAGACCGTCGCCACGAGCAATGCGGTTACTCCCGATGGAACAGTCTGTTCCGCAACGCAGACCCCGCCGTTTCCTACGAACAGTAACAGGAAACCTGTAACCGTTACCGTGCGCCAATTGGCCCATGTCGGACGTATGCCCGTCTTCCACCGCAAGAGCGGATAGAACAACAAGCCAAAGATCAAATGGCGCGACCCCGCCAACAGGAGAGGCGGAAAGGATTCGACGCCCACGCGAATCGCGAGATACGTCGAGCCCCAGATCAAATAGACGGCGCCGAATGCGACTAGCAACAACGTTGCGCCACCCGCTTGCTCGAGGGAAGGCTTAGGGTGCGGAGGACTGTCTGATTTCGACTGGGTTACTGTGGTGATAGACATTGGCCTGGGTTGCGACGGAGCGCGCGATCCTATCTTGCGTAAAGGGCCTGCGTAAAAGGAATAACGTAGACGCGAGAAGCTCACATGTACAGCGCCATATTGGTGCACGCCTTGATTGACTTCGCACCCCCAAACGATGCGCGGGCTTCATTACACAAGATGAACTCAGCAAGCGAGCCGGTATATCCGGAAACGATCGTCAAAGTTAGGGCGGGTCGATGGGGTGGGCCTTGTCAGCCACGTTTCGGAATGGCGAAGTACTATGACCACGTATTTGATCTTAAGACACTCGCACCGTTTTCCGATGGTTGACCTTAGCCGTTTATAGTGGCATTTTAGCGGCCCACCTTCACAGGGTGGGAGCGGCTTCAAAAGGCCGCCTCGGGTGGGTCGGAAACAATACAATTTGGTGATGTCAGCGTCTCTGAGGGTGAGATGAGGGCCACAAACCTCGCAAGGGTTATTGAGCCGGCATCGAAGGTCGCGCCGGCGGAATCACGCACGCTTGGACTGGTGGTCGTGCCGCAGGGTGCTGCGGCCGCCACCCCGCTGCCCACGCTACGAGTCGTGCCTCTTATCACCGAAACCCAACCACGGCGTTTCGCGCGCGTGCCCACGCACGCAGTGGGGGTCCATCCCGAGCATCGAGAGTACCCGCGAGCGACCCTGCGACTGCCTTTGCGGCTCCGCAGCGTCAACAACGTCCTGGAAGAATTTCCGATTACTCTGGTGACGCGTGACATTAGCTCGACCGGAGTTTTCTTTCTTTGCCCCAAGGAACTCGCCTTAGGCACGCTGATTGAACTGGAAATCGTGCTGATCAGCCGACCCATGGGCCGCGGAAACGTCGTCGTCGCGACCACCGCGCGCGTGCGGCGATTGGAGCCTGCCGCCATGCCTGGCTGGTACGGCGTTGCCGCGCTGTTCGATGACATGTCGTTCGACCGCGATGATCGCGTGCCCGCGCGATTTCTGAAGTTGTAGACCCAACGAAACGTCGGCGACATTCTGGCGTCCGCTCGGGTGCCTCAGCCGATTCTCTGCTACTCTTTTCTCCTTCATGGCCGCGAAGCAAGAACATCCCATCGAAGCGGTGCTGTTCGATTGGGACGGCACGCTGCTCGACTCTTTCGACGCCGACTCCAGCGCCTACCTCGCGATGTTCCGGGAAATGGGCATTCCGTGGGGACTCGATGAACTCGCGCGACACTATTCGCCGAACTGGTACAACGTCTACCGCGCCGCCAGACTTCCGCGCACACGGTGGGAAGCTGCCAATCTGGCCTGGCGCAAGCAATACGCCATGCATAAGCCGAAGCTGGTGGCGGGTGCGCGCCGCGTCCTGGCACGCATCCGACGGCGGTATCGGCTCGGACTGGTCACCAGCGGCGACCGCGACCGGGTCACGCGCCAACTGCGCTACTTCCGGTTGACGCGCCTATTTGCGTCGCGGGTCTGCGCCGACGACACCACACGGAAAAAACCGCATCCCGCACCGCTTCGCCTGGCGCTGAAACAAATGCGCTTGCAGCCCGGCGCGTGCGTGTATGTGGGCGATTCTCCGCACGATTTGGAAATGGCGCGGCGCGCCGGAGTGCGCGCGATCGCCGTGCTTGGCCGCTTTCCGACGGAAAAGGGCCTGCGGGCCGCGCGGCCCGAGTATCTGCTCGATTCCATCACGAAAATTCCCGCGATCTTGGATCACTTGCGGAGCCAACCCTAATCGGAGGCAATTGGCATGACGCAAAATTCGCGGGAACTTTGTTGAGTGTCCTTTTGAATGAAGTAGCCTCTCGGCGAGAGCGGTCGCCCCGCCCGTGGAGATCACTCCCGCCACCGTCGGCCGTACCCGCTATGCACGCTGGATGAACATCACTCCACACAAATCCCAGCGCGAACGCTTTACGTTTTCGGCGTGGCGATCGGGGCGTCAACGTACTTGTCGTGATGACGCACCCAGGACATTGGGGATTTGAGGCCGGCTTCGTCGCGGCCCTTAGGGGCGATGTCGAGCCAGTCGTACGCGCCGATCATCGGTTCGAGGCCGCGGCCGTAGCTGGAGTAGGTGTGGAAAATGTTCCCGGCTGCGTCCTTGTAGAAGCAGCTTGCACCTGGCAATTCCTCGGCACCTGTTTTTTGAGTGGCGTAGTTGTAATAGATCTCGCCGTTCGTGGCATCGCCTTTCGAGAACGAGACGTGGTAGTCGAAATTGAAGTCATTGGCGCTGGAGGAGACCCAGCGGAAGCCCCAGCCCATGCGCTTCTTGAAGGCCTCGATCTGCGCAAGCGGACCGCGCGAGACCGCCGCGAACGCGACGTCTCGGGCGGCGATGTGTGGGAGACTGCCGTCGAAGTGGTCCGCGAGGAACGAGCAGCCGGGGCAGCCTTCGGTCCATGTCGGGCCGAGCATAAAGTGATAGACGATCAATTGGCTCTTATTACCGAACAGATCGGCGAGAGACACCTTGCCGTTGGGACCCTCAAACACGTAATTTTTCTCGACTTTTTCCCACGGTAGTTCGAGACGCTTGCGGCTCAGCTCGTCGCGCAGATGCGTGAACTCTTTCTCTTTCGCCAGGAGTTCTTTTCGCGCCGCGAGCCATTCGGCGGGAGATACGACTTTCGGATTTTCAGTCTTGCTTGATGCCGTTGCCATGATTACTGCTCCTTTCGTTTTGGTTCTTCGGATTGGATTTGCTGCTCGGATGAGTGGTTGCCGGGATTCCTTTTGGCCAGACTAATCTTGGAGTCGCGGAGTTTCGCGGCGAGCGCGGTGAGCCCGCCAGTAGAGATCACGCCCGCTACCATCAAAGCCGCACTCGCCATGCACGCTGGACACATAAGTATTTTCTCTCGCCGCGGCGTTACTTCGCGCGCCGGGATTCGGCAAGTTTGCGAGCGTTTTCGTGAATTTGCGACCAACCTTTGTTCACGCCGGTGCGGTGGTCTTCGATGATCAGTCCCAGCGCTGTGTGACGGAACTTGATCAGCGTTCCGCCGCCGACTTCGCTCAAACGGTATTGCACGTTATTGACGACCGGATAAGACATGAACAGTGGGCCGGTAAATTCCAGAAGCGTGGGGCGTTTGATGGATTGCACGTGACCCCAGAGGTGGCCGTTTGCGCCACCCAGGTCGCGATACCAGCGCCCGCCCGGCCAGACCTCGATCTTCATGTTCATCGACTGGCCCTCGGCTGTTTCGCTGAGCGGTCCGAGCTGATCGAGAAGGGCGGCGAACGTCGTTTCCAGCGAGGCGTTCACTTGGATTTCCTGCGTGATGTTCAGCGTCAAATCTTCAATTCTTGTCGCGGTCGAGATCATCTTTGCTCCTTGGAATGAAGTTTGAAATGTTGGACGGCTTGTTCTTGCTTTCGGCGCGTTCCTTGATGCGATTCAATTGGTGCCGCCAGAAGCGCTCGAAGGTGCTGGTCCACTCGTGGAGCGGGCGGATGGCTTCGGCGTTCGTGCGATAGAACATGCGCCGGCCATCTCGGCGCACCTGGACCAGGCCGACATCTTTGAGGACACGCAGGTGTTTCGAGACCGAGGTCTGCTCCATGCTCAGACTGTCCACGATGTCACCGACAGAGCGTTCCTGAAGGGCGAGATAGTTCAGGATGTCGCGGCGGCGGGGCTCGGCGACGGCGTTGAAGGCATCGGAGGTTGTGGAAGCGCGAGCCATGGGCAGAGAATACATTCCCATATGGGAATGTGTCAAGAGAAATCTTTCTGTTGCCTGTGAGGCTCTATTTAGGTGCTTTGGGTCACTCGCTCGAGCTTGGTGCCGGGGTAGCGTTTGATGATAAAGAGGTGCGGCTGCTTGCGTCTTGACATTGAGGTTCTTCGGGCATCCTTATCGGATGCCCTCAGAATGACAGTTTGGGAATTTCGAAGGTCCGCTTTTCCGTTTACGGTGACAAGCCAATCCGAAGTCTGGGAATGACGCAGGAGGGACGCGGCATGAAGACGCTGGCGGACGATCAGTGCAGGAAAGAGATCAGAGAACGCGTGGGGCGGGTGCAGGTGGACAGCCAACGGCGGTGGGGAAAAATGTCTGCGCACCAGATGGTGTGCCATCTGGCGGATTCGTTTCGCGGAGTGATGGGACAAAAATCGTTGGCGCCGAGGCCGATGTTTGGGCGCGGCGTCATTAAATGGATTGCGCTTTACGCGCCGTTTCCGTGGCCGCATGGAGTGAAGACCATGCCGGAAATGGATCAGGAGATTGGCGGGACCCAGCCTGCGGGGTTTGAGGCGGATAGGTGGGAGTTGCTTCAGCTATTTGAGAGATTCACGCGACAGCCGAGGGATTTCGTGTGGAAGCCTCACCCTATGTTCTTGGAGTTGTCGGAAGAAGAGTGGATGCGTTGGGGATACTTGCACACGGATCATCATTTGCGGCAGTTCGGGATGTGAAGACGAGGTAATGAGATAGACGGGCACGAGAGCGTGCTGAGCTCTTTCTTTGCCTCATTACTTCGTTACTTCTTTACTTCGATTTTCTCGCCTCGAAGCGGAGGCGGATGTAATCGGCGGTCCACTTGCCTTCGGCGTCGAAAAGTTTGGGGCGGAGCGATCCCTGGACCTCTGCCAGGTATGCGGTGCGCTCGGCGGGCGCAAGGGTTGCGGTGAAGCTCTGGGCGAAGATTTCGAGCCACGCGGTTACGTCGCCGGGTAGCGGAGTCGGGCGGGGAATGAGCGCGATGTAATTGATATTGAAACCGCCGTTGATCAGGCGGGCGGAGTAGTCTTCGACCGTTGGAAAATACCATGGGTTCGCGGCTTGGCCATCGATGCCACGGCGGTCCAGGGCTTCGATTAGTGCGCGCTTGATTGTTTCTACGCAGCCGTGGCCGCCCATTTCCGCTACGAAGCGTCCACCCGGACGCAGGGCGCGCGAGACTCCGGCGATTACCAAATCGGGACTGCGCATCCAATGCAGTGCTGCATTGCTGAAGACGGCGTCGAATTCGTTATCGAACTGCAGGTTTTCGCCGTCAACTACATGCGCGTCAACTCCTAGTTTTTTCGTGGCCTCCGCTTGGGCGGGGCTGGCATCTACGCCGATGACGCGACACCCCATAGCGGCTAGCTTGGCGGTCAGGACACCGTCACCGCAGCCTAGGTCGAGGATGCGTTCGCCCGGTATGGGAGCGAGTAGTTCGAGGACCGGCGCGCCCAGATCGGAGACAAAGCGGGCATTGCGGGCGTATCGTTCGGGATCCCAGGTTTGTGAGGTTTGCATCGAATTGTTCGCCGGACTAAAGCCCAGCGCCTACATTCAGCGCCTAGATACGAGCGCACATTTGGGGCGGCTCAATCAGATTACACTACCAGGCCTTTTGTTTGCGGAGACTAGTGATGTGGGCGGTGTGGTGTTTGCCGTGCCATTCGTAGAGGAATAGGAGCCAATCGACGTTGCGCTCGCCGCTTTCCGGATGAATCAGCGGGCGGGCGAATTGTTCGGGCTTCAGCGATCGCCAGAGGATGTCCCAGCGCTCATGCAATGTATCGAGGAGGGTTTGCGACACCGCGATGGGCATTCTCGCGTCGGCGAGTTCGGCCCACCGGGCTTCTTCGTAGGGCTTGATCGTCGGCTTGTCCTCGGTGAGGGCCAGTCGCAAGCGGATGAAGGCGTTCATATGGCTGTCGGGCACGTGGTGGACGACTTGCCGAACCGTCCATCCGCCCTCGCGGTAGGGGGTGTCGAGCTGCGCTTCGTTCAGGCCGTTGACGGCCGCGCGTAATTTCGCTGGCGTCGCCGCGATTTCGTCGATGGCCTGACGCCGGCGGGCGGGCGTAATTTCCGGGGGCATTTCGAATTTTCCGATTGGGTAGCGCAGATCCATCAGCTCATTCCTTCCGAGATAGCTTTACGTTCCAAGGACAGCCTAGCGATGCCCCTGCGCACCGTCAATGCGAGCTAAGTCCAAATGACTCTCCAAATTGGACGCCCGGCGCTTTCGGGGCTAACGGTGCGAGTTTGCTACAATGATCTCCCAATGAATCGGCCGGGCATGTTGCGGAATCAAATAGTGTCAGGAGCCTTCGAATGAACAACGTGGTAATCATCGGCAGTGGCTGCGCGGGGCTGACGGCCGCGATCTACGCGGGGCGCGCCAACTTGAAACCACTCGTGATCGATGGTCACGAGCCCGGAGGCCAGCTTTCGCTGACCACGCACGTGGAAAACTTTCCCGGATTTCCGGACGGCATCATGGGACCCGAGCTGATCGAAAATATGCGCAAGCAGGCAGCCAAGTTCGGCACCGAGTTCAAGTCCGGTGTGATCACCGACGTGGACGTGAGCCGGAGGCCATTCAAGATCGTCGCGGGCAAAGATACGTATGAAGCGAAAGCGTTGATCGTTGCGGCCGGGGCGTCGGCTCGACTGATTGGGCTGCCCAACGAACGCGAGTTAATCGGCCACGGTGTTTCGACCTGCGCCACGTGCGACGGCTACTTCTTCCGAGGCAAGCCTATCGGGGTGGTCGGCGGCGGCGACACGGCGATGGAAGAGGCCAACTTTTTGTCGCGGTACGCCAGCAAGGTGTATTTGATTCACCGGCGGCATGAGTTCCGCGCTTCCAAGATCATGATCGATCGCGCGAAGGCCAATGAAAAGATCGAGTTTGTCACACCCGCCGTGGTGGACGAGATCATTGCGAAAGATGGTTCCGTCGAAAGTGTGAGGCTGCGCAATCCGGAATCGAGCGAGACGCGGGAAATTGCGGTCCTCGGACTCTTTGTGGCCATCGGGCATGATCCCAACACCAAAGTGCTCAAGGGCAAGCTGGAAATGGACGAGAACGGCTACCTGATCGCCAAGCACGGCAGCTTGACGAAGATCCCCGGCGTGTTTATTGCCGGCGATGTGCAGGATCATCGGTACCGGCAAGCCGTTACCGCGGCGGGTTCGGGCTGCATGGCCGCCATGGACGCCGAAAAGTTCCTGGAAGAGCACAAGGATTAGCGCGAACCTAGCCGCGCAAATCGCGCGCGGGCATAATCGAAAGGCCCATGCTCAGGTCGACGCTCCTCAAACTTTCGGACAGCCCGGGATTTGCACGCTGGGTTACCTCCAACAATTCCACGCGGAGTATGGCGCGGCGCTTCGTTGCCGGCGAAACGCTGGACGAAGCGATCGCCGCCGCGCGCAAGTGCAATGACGCCGGGATGTTCGTAAGTCTCGACTATCTGGGCGAAAATGTTTCCACTACAACCGATGCACAACGCGCCCGCGACGCTTATCTGGAGATTTTCGAGCGCATCGCCAAGGAAGGCCTGCAAGCCAATGTCTCCTGCAAGTTGACGCAACTTGGTCTCGATTTGAGCGCCGAATTCTGCGAAGGCCTGGTTTTTTCGGTCGTCGAGCGGGCCGCGGGCTACGATAATTTTTTGCGCGTGGATATGGAAGGATCGATTTACACGGAGCGGACTGTCGAATTGGTTAAACGGATCCGCGCGCGAAGTCCCGCGATTGGGACGGTGATCCAGGCGTACTTGTATCGCAGCGAGCGCGATATCCAGGATTTGCTGGGGTACGGTTGTCGCGTGCGGCTCTGCAAGGGCGCTTACAAGGAATCGGCCGAGGTTGCATTCGAGCGAAAACGGGACGTGGATGCGAACTATGTGCGGCTGATGCAGATGTTGCTGCCCAGCGGCTTCTATCACGCGATCGCGACGCATGATCCGCACATGATTGGCGAAACCATTCGATGGGCGGCGGCGAAACAGATTTCCAAGGACGATTTCGAGTTTCAGATGCTATACGGGATCCGTACGGATTTGCAGCGCCGGTTGGTGCATGGCGGCTACCGGGTCCGTATTTATATTCCCTACGGGCGCGATTGGTTCCCATACTTCATGCGGCGGCTGGCGGAACGCCCGGCGAACATTGGATTTCTACTGCGAAATTTCTTTCGGAAATAACACCAAAAGCTCCTACGGCCGGTGCCATGACGCGGACGCTGTGATTTTGGGCGCAGCGTGACCGACGGAAAACGGGCGGTTAGAGCTTCCGGCAGACCGTAACACCATCGCGCAACGGAATCAGCACCGGGTACAACTCCTTTGAAGCATAGACGAGCCGGTTGAATTCCTGAATGCCGAGCGTGTGCTTGTCGTCAGGGGCGGCCGGACGCGCTACTTTGCCCGACCACAACGTGTTGTCCGTGACCAGCAGGCCTCCGCGCTTCAGCTTTGGCAGCGCTGCGCGCAACGCGTCGGGATATTGATGCTTGTCGATGTCGTTGAAAATGAAATCGAATTTTCCCGGAGCTTTCTTCATCAATGCAATCGCGTCGCCGGTCTGCACCTTGATGCGCTTGGCCACCCCGGCTCGCCGAAAATAATCTTGAGCACGGCGCGCCTTTTCGGGGTCACCGTCGGTGTAAAACACCTCCGCCTTCGGCCCAGCGGCGCGCGCCAGCCAGATCGTCGAATAGCCGATCGCCGAGCCCATCTCAAAAATCCGCTGGGCGCCGGACACTTGCACGAGCAGCGTTAAGAGACGTGCTACGGCGGGTCCAATGATCGGCACGCGATTCTTCGCCGCATAGTCCTCGATTTCGGTGATGACGGCGTCGCGCGGTGGAAGAAGTTCGTAAAGATACTGTTCGACGTCGTCCTGGATGAACTCGCTGCGCAGATTTTCGGTGCGGATCACAGACTTTCTCCTGGTTTCAGCGCGTGGATCTCCAAACCCGCAATATCTTTGGCCTCGGATCGCAAGGTCTCCGGCGTGCCCGTTAGAAACGGGAACGTCGCATAGTGCATCGGAATGACATGCTTGACTCCGAGAAAACGAATGGCATGCGCGGCGTCTCGAGGGCCCATCGTAAAATGGTCGCCGATCGGCAGCATGGCGAGGTCCGGCTTGTACAGTTCGCCGATCAATTTCATGTCGCTGAATAGCGCGGTATCCCCGGCGTGATAGATCGTGAAGCCTCCAGGCATGCGAATCAGCAGGCCCGCCGGTTCGCCGGCGGGTATAACCTTGTCGCCGTCGTGGATCGAATTCGAGTGGAACGCATGCGTCATCGTGACTTGAAATTCGCCAACCTGCTGCGTTCCACCTTTTCCCATCGGCATGGTTTCTTTCTCGAATCCCTTGCTTCCCACCCACAGACACGTCTCGAAAATAGCGACGATTTTCGGTTTGTGCTGTTTCGCCAGCGCCAACAGGTCAGCAGAATGATCGGAATGCGCGTGGGACAGAAAGATCACGTCGAGCCGCGGAACCTTTTTTAGCGACTCCGGGCAAACGGGGTTGCCTGTCAAAAATGGGTCGATCAACGCCACGTGTCCGCTGGGCGTCGTCAGTGAGAACGTGCTATGGCCGAAATAAGTGATTTTGTTTGACTTTGTGTCGATCATCGCAGACCTCGAAAAGAGATTGGTAGAAACAGGCTGGGTTTGCTGGAACTCGATGGGTACTATCGCGCCGCAGCGGTACCATCACTCGATTCGAGCAGCGAGCGAATAGCCGCTTCATACGTTGCGCGATCGTTTGCCCCGAGCAAGTGGCCAATCTGTCGCCCGTCTTTTGCGTAAAAGAACGACGCTGGAATCGCGCCGCCCCATCCCGGCAAGACGGATTGCACAAACGCATCCTCGCCGCCCGCTTTTTTGCGGTAATTCGGGAAAACCGGCTTGTAGCGAGTGATGAAACGCCGCATCAAGATCAAATCGCCATCCTGATCGAGATTGACACCCACGACGTGCAATCCTTTCGGGGCGTATTCCTTCGCCAACTCGTTCAACATGGGGAATTCGTCGCGGCACGGTTCGCACCAGGTCGCCCAGAAAGTGATCAGCACGGGCTTCCCGCGATACTGCTCCACCAGGTTCTGATAACCCTGCGCGTCGATCAATTTTGGATCGTGGGGCGCGGGAGTTTGGGGTGCGGCCAGCGTGGAGGCCGCCACGAAAAACGCCAGTGCAACGAAAACAGTCCGAATTCTCATGAGCATCCCTTCGTGTACCATTCTAGCCGCATCAACCGAAGTTGAGAAACTCATTCGCGTTGCGTACAATCAAAGTCATCGCTTGTTGGCCCTGATGAGGCCGTGGTATAAGAAATTTCCGGCGGTTGCGCGCTGTAATTCCGAAGAGCCACCGGTCTGGGGTCCAACAAAGGAGACCTTGAATGGCATATGTGATTGCCGAACCTTGCATCGGCACAAAAGATAGCGCCTGCGTTGACGTTTGCCCGGTCGACTGCATCCACCCGCGCAAGGATGAGCCGGAATACGAAGGCGCGAAGCAGCTCTTCATCAATCCCGCGGAGTGCATCGATTGCGGCGCGTGCGTACCGGTTTGCCCGGTGACCGCCATTTTCGCGCTGGAAGATCTGCCTGAGAAGTGGCAGAGCTATACGCCCGTCAACGCGGACTTTTACGCGAAGAAGTAGCTCCCTTTGTTGCATTGAACGTTGCGTTGAACGCGTGTTTGCGTTGATCGCGATAAGCCTTAATGGGTCTCGGCGGCACGCTTCGGCGTGCCGTTTGTTTTTCGCATCCGAAATCCACGTCGCTTCCTTATCTTTCGCTGGGTCCTTCCAACGCTTCCCGCCTTCAAGTCATCTACCATGCTATGGACCATCTGCATAAGAGACTTGGCGTGAAGAGCTGTTTTCATTTGTGGACCTGCTTTCATTTGTGGACCTGCTTTCATTTGTGGACATTAATCGTGCTGAGTTGCACCCTGTGGCACGTTCCCGATCTGGCGGCGCAAGCCTCGACTCAGACTCCAGCGAGCCCGCCAGCTCACGCGCAGACTCTCGAAGGCACATGGACCGGCTCGCTACAAGCCGGAGACGCAGTCCTCCATTTGGTTCTGCACGTCACCAAGACCGAGTACGGTTCGCCCGCGGCGACGCTCGATAGCCTCGATCAAGGCGTCTACGGCATCGAAGTGGGTTCGTTGAAGTTCGGTGACAAGTACGGTGACACCGCCTTCAAATTCGAAATCCATTCGGTCAATGCATCGTTCCAGGGCGAAATCTCCGCCGACCATCACAGCATCGAAGGCACTTGGTCGCAAGGCGGTGCGAACCTTTCCCTGACTTTCCATCGTCAGCCGCGCGTAGCCCTCTCCAGAGCTCCGTCAGGCGCGGTCGCCACCGCGGAGGGAACGTGGCAAGGTGCGCTGGAAACCAACGGGATGCGTTACCGTTTGCAATTGCGCATTTCCCATGACTCGCAAGGACAGTTATTCGCCACTATGGATAGCATCGACCAGGGCATCAATGGTTTCCGCGCATCACAGGTGATCCAGAGCGGCTCCGCCGTGCACCTGGAACTCCCTGCTGTGCGCGGCGGGTTCGACGGCACCCTGAATTCGATCAAAAATACGATCTCCGGAACCTGGCGGCAGAATGGCAATCCCTCCGATCTGACCTTCAAGCGTTCCGATCAGATTCTCGAGCTTCGTCGTCCGCAAACGCCCAGAAAGCCCTATCCATACACGGAGGAAGAACTCGATTTCCCGAACGCCAAGGCCGGTATTACGCTCGCAGGGACGTTGACGATGCCGCGCGGCCCGGGACCTTTCCCGGCCGCAATCTTGCTCGCAGGCTCGGGCCCGCTGGATCGCGATGAAGCCGATTCTGGTCATCGCCCATTTCTCGTGCTCGCCGACCACCTCACTCGCATGGGTATCGCCGTGTTTCGCTACGACAAGCGCGGCATCGGCAGATCCGCCGGCGACTACGACCAGGCCACCACTGCGGATTTTGCCGCCGACGCCGAGGCCGCCCTGACCTTTCTTAAGGTCCGCCCAGGGATCGACAAACGTAGGATCGGCTTCATCGGTCACAGCGAGGGGGGCATCATCGCGCCCATGATTGCATCGCGTTCCGCCGACGTCGCCTGGGTCGTGATTCTCGCTGGTCCGGCTACAAAGGGAGAAGAGACGCTGCTCCTGCAGTCCGATCTGATCACCAGGGCCGCTGGAATGACCAGCGACCAGGTCGTGAAGAGCCTGGACTTTGACCGGGAGTCGTACAACCTCGTCCGTCATGAGACCAACCGTGCGGCTCTGGAAAGCAAACTGCAAGATCTCGTCAAGGTCAGCGGTCTCGGAGCCGCCGCGCCTTCCGCGGTTCTTCAGCGGCAAATTCATTGGACCAGCTCGCCATGGTTTCGCTACTTCCTCGACTACGATCCCGTCCCGGCCCTTCAACAAACCAGGTGTCCTGTCCTGATTTTGAGTGGGGAGAAAGATCTGCAAGTGCCCCCGAAAGAAAATCTGCAGCTCGCTCAAAAAGCCCTTGAAACCGGTGGCAACAAAGACTTTCAGGTCACTGAATTGCCCGGCCTCAATCACCAGTTTCAGCACTGCTACATGGGTTTGCCGGAGGAATCTCGCGCGATCGAAGAGACCTTCGCGAACGACGCACTGAGCACCATCTCCGCCTGGATCGTGAAGCGTTCCCTGCCGCAAAGAACCGGCCAATTTCAACCGGGCGCACCCGGACATGCCCCGGTGGCATCGAACCCGGGTGCGTAATTCGCGTAATATTGCATTCTCCGGGCGTTCATAACCGCGCTCTACAGGTTATGCTCTAATTTAGGAGTCCGATCCAGTTCCCGTGCCGCCAAAGCTCCATTTGGTTCTTCTCGTCCACGCGCACCAACCCGTTGGCAATTTCGATCACGTTTTCGAGCAATCCTATGCTCGTTGCTATTTGCCATTCGTCGATGTCCTCGAGAGACACCCGAGCGTGCACGTCGGGCTTCACTATTCAGGTCCGCTGCTGACCTGGATCGACCAGCATCATCCGGAATATTTCGAGCGGCTGAAAGCGATGGTAGCCAAAGGGCAGGTCGAGATGGTGGGCGGCGGCTTTTACGAGCCCATTCTGATTTCGATCCCGTCGGCGGACCAGCACCAGCAGATCGTCCAGCTCGCGGACTACGTCGAGCGCCATTTCGGAAATCGCCCGACCGGCGCCTGGCTTGCCGAACGTGTGTGGGAACCGCAGCTGGCGTCTGTCCTGGCCGAGGCCGGCGTCGCGTACACCGTTCTCGATGACATCCATTTCCTCTCCGCGGGCTTCGAGCAGGAGGAATTGTTCGGCGACTACATCGCCGAAGATAAAGGCCAGACGATTCGTATCATCCCGGGCCAAAAATCGCTGCGCTACCTCATTCCTTGGGACACCGTCGATAAGGTCATGGTCCATCTGCAGGAGACCTTCACCGTCCATCCCGATGGCATCGCCGCAATGGGCGACGATATGGAAAAATTCGGCGGATGGCCTGGCACCTTTGAACATTGCTTTGAAGAAGGGTGGCTCGACAATCTCTTTGCGTCCTTCAAACAGAATTCCTCGTGGCTCGATGTCTGCACACCGGGTGAGTATTTGACAGCGCACAAGCCCGTCGGACGCGCCGATTTACCCACCGCCTCATACACCGAGATGATGGAATGGGCGCTTCCCACGCGGACGCGGCAACGTTACAACGCGCTGCTTAAGGAATTTAGCGCGCGTCCCGAGGTGCTCTCGTTCTTGCGCGGCTGCCCCTGGCGCGGCTTTTTCCGCAAGTATTCGGAATCCAATTTACTCCACAAAAAGATGCTGCGCGTCGCTGGCCGCATCGCCGCTGCGCCAAAACGACGCAGCGGTTCCAAGGCCGCGGAAGAGCTGGCCTTGGCCCGCGCCCTGCTCCACCGCTCCCAATGCAACGACGCCTATTGGCACGGAATCTTCGGCGGCCTGTACGCCCCTCACCTTCGCACGGAAATTTCCCGGAACCTGATTCGCGCCGAAGCCATCGCCGACCGGCACACCCCGTCAGCGCATGCTCCCCGCGTGGAAACCCTGGACTACGATGGCGACGGCGTCGATGAGCTTCTATTCACCGCGCCCGCAGTTCAGGCCCTCCTCAAACCATCCGACGGTGGCACCATCGCAGCGCTCGATTTTCGCCCCACGTCCTCCACCATGATCAATTCCATCTTGCGGCGCCCGGAACCCTACCATTCCCGGCTACGCGATCCCAATTATCGTCCGGCGACTTCAACCGCTTCGGCCTACGAACAGACCAAAGTCAAAGAAGTCGGCCTGGAGCGCTTTCTCCAATACGATCGCTGGCCGCGCCACACCTTCCGGATATTTCTTTTTGATCCGTCGCTTACTCCTGCCGACTACGAAACTCTCCAGCTCCATGAAGACCCCGGATTTGCCGGCGGCGTTTTTGCTGTCGAATGCTCCTCGTCCCAAAATGCCGAGCTTATTCGCGATGGGATTGTTGCGTGGCCGGGAGCCGATTCTGCTCCGCACGCCGAAGTAAGTATCACCAAGCATTTTTCGCTTGGTCCCGCGCCTCGCGGCTGCGAAGTAGCGTGCGAACTGAGAGTAAAGTTCAAGGGGTCGACCGCAACACCTATCGCCGTTGGCCTGGAGTCAGTTGTGAATCTGCTCGCGCCCGGCGCCGCCGATCGTTATTTTGAGACTGCGGACGGTCCGCAAAATCTTCGGTTCAGCGGCGCCGTTCCTGGACCTACCCTGCGCATGGAAGACGGCTGGCAGCGAATAAAGATTGCTCTGCACGCCCCTGCCGCGCAGCAGTTTTGGATTGCGCCGATTGAAACGGTTTCAGAATCGGAAGAGGGTTTCGAGCGTGTCTATCAGGGCTCGCAGATTCTGGCTGTCTGGTATCCAGATTTCGCCAACGAAAAATCCTGGCTGGGCCGCCTGGTCTGGCGCATCGAAGAAATCCCGGAAAGCTAAAATGAAACTGAAACGACGTGCCTGAATCAAACCCGTCGCAAACTACTCACGAACCACTACTCTCTACTCACTGTCTCTCATTCCCGAATCAACAAATTCTGCGCAAAAGGCCATTCCTCATCGATCCACTGGCCATCGCACCGGAATCCCGTCCTTTGCGCCATTGCGGCTACGTCCGCGGGCCGGTACTTGTGCGAACTCTCCGTCCAAATGGTCTCGCCTTCCTTGAACTCGACCTGCAATCCCGCCGCGGGGATATTCACTGATTGGTCTGTCGTTGACCTCAGGTGCATCTCGATACGCCGCTCGGCCACACTCCATCGGGCCTCATGCTGGAAGCGCTCCAAATCGAAGTCAGCGCCCAGTTCCCGATTAATCCGCGCCAGCAGATTCTTGTTGAACGCCGCCGTCACTCCCGCCGGATCGTCGTAAGCCAGTCTCTGGACCTCCGCGCTCTTTTCAAGGTCGGTTCCCAGCAGCAACGCATCTCCGGTCCGCAAAATCGCGCGAACCTCGCGCAAAAATCCCTCACCGGCTTCGCGGTCGAAATTCCCGATGGTGCTTCCCAAAAACAACACCAGCAAATGCTCGCGGTCATCACGCCGCTGCGCTACGGCGCGCAACCCCTCGAGATACGGCTGCTCGTAACCCACGATGCTGACAAGATCAATTTGCCCCAGCTCTTTTTCACAAGCGGCTAGCGCCGACGGCGAAATCTCAATCGGATAGTAGTACGTCCGCTGCCGTCGCGAGAGCGCCTCGAGAATCCACCGCGTCTTTTTTCCGCTGCCGCTTCCGAGCTCCGCCACCGCAATGGGAAACGGCAAGCGCGCCACGATCTCCCCAGCATGTTTCTCCAGCAACCGCGCGTCCGCCCTGGTCAAGCCATACTCCGGCAGCACGCAGATCGCCTCGAACAGCGCCGAGCCGACCTCGTCGTACAAATATTTCGAGGGCAGTTCTTTCTGTCCAGACTTCGTCAGGCATTCGCGCACACATTGCGCGAACTCCGAGACGTGCCTTGTCGGTAGGGAATAGCTCAGCATGTCGGCTCCCAGGGCTGACGTCTTGGTCAGTCCTCTACGCAGCGAAATGTAGCGTACACGTATGGGTAATTGGGCTGGAACCAGTTACGGAACGACCGTCGCAGCATACAAGAGGCGGTGCGGGGAGAGCCGCCCTTCGTCACGTAGTGCTTACCGTCAAAGAAATTCGCGGAATAACCTGGGTAAAACGACATTGGCGTAAAGCCGGCAAAGGGAGCGAACTGCGTCCGTGTCCATTCCCAGCCATTACCCACCAGATCGTGTACGCCAAATGCGCTGGCGCCTCGCGGATACGAGCCTACAGGCTTCGGATCCCAATGCGCAAAATTAAAATTCCCATACCGCTCGCTGGGCGCCTCATCGCCCCACGGATAGAACCGTTCAACGCGCTCATCCGAGGTGCCATACGCCGCGCGATGAAATTGCTCTTCGGTCGGCAACTTGCGTCCCAGCCACTTCGCGTAGGCCGTAGCTTCCGCATGGCTCACGTACACCGGCCAATCGAGCGGCAATTGAATATCGCCAAACATGGTCCGATACATCCACAAGCTACCTTCGCGCCGCCAGAACGTCGGATGCTTGATACTCTCCGCTTTCTTCCACGCCCAAGCCTCGTCGCTCCACAGCGATCTGTTTTCGTAGCCACCCGACTGAATGAACAGCAAGAAATCGCGGTTCATCACGTTGTAGTTGTCGATGGCAAATCCGGGCACGAACGCTTCCCACGCATCCATTTCATTGTCCCAGCCGAATTCACCGTTATTGGCGCGCCGCATCCCCATCGTCGCTGGGCCAGCGGGCACATCAATCAAATGTGATTTCGCCCGCGCCGTCTTCCAAACCGCTTCCTTGGCGGCTGGAATTTTCCGGTCGGCAGGTTGTTGGTGCAGCATGTACGCCAGAGTCTCAGCGTGCATCAGCCGGTGCTCGATCGCGACTTCAAGCATCGGCAACAGCAGCGGATGGCCCTCCGAGGGATTCGCCAGCGTTCGCTCAATGGCTCGATCTAACTCCTCGCGCAGCCGCTGGTTGTACTTGTTGATTTCTTGGTGCGACGGCCAATCCGTCGCCTTATCCGTCGGCAAACTACCGCCCACCGGATCGATCCCGAACGCAAACAATTTATCGAAAGATTCGTGGAAGGGCTGCAGCCCAAAAGCGCGCTGCGCCAGCAGATTCCAGTCGAACGACTCCACATGTCCCACATAAAAAATAATGCGATGACGTTCCGCAATCGGCCGGTCGTACAAAGCTTCTTCGCGTACGATTCCAAACAGCTCGTCGGTGCGTTTGCGCGCCTCCGCAAGGCGCATATGCAGGTCGTGACGTATGCGGACCGCGCTGCTAAGAACTCCCATGGATAGTCTCCCCACAGTTCGATGCTGCTTCCGCCTGAAGGATGCACCAAAATTCGGTGCGGGGAGCGCGAGCCAAGTAAGATGATCTCTCCCGCACTATAGAGGTGTCAATCGAGATGAACGCGAAAGCCGGCTTACCGTCAGAAAGTACCATTGTCCTTCATGACGTAACATACAGTATTAACGGTAAGGCCTCGCCGCCAATTATCAACTGCATTTCATTAGAAATTCACGCAGGTGAAACCCTGGTACTTCTGGGCCGCAGCGGCAGCGGCAAAACTACGCTCTTAAAGCTGATCAATGGCCTTTTATCGCCCCAATCCGGCGACGTGTTGGTACAAGGCCGCCTTACCTCGGAGTGGGATGCTATTCGCTTGCGCCGCGGCATCGGGTACGTTATTCAGGAGGGCGGATTGTTCCCCCACTTCACCGTCGCACAGAATATCGGTTTGGTTCCCAAATTGGAAAAATGGGAGCCGGCTCGCATTGCGAAGCGCGTCGAAGAACTCCTCATCCTCGTCGGTCTCGATCCTCACGAATTCGCCACCCGCCGTCCTCACGAACTTTCCGGCGGCCAGCGCCAGCGCGTTGGCGTAGCTCGCGCCCTCGCTGCCGATCCACCCATTCTGCTGATGGACGAGCCCTTCGGCGCGCTCGATCCGGTTACCCGCTCGGAACTTCAACGCGAGTTCAGCAAACTCGTTCGCCAACTCGGCAAGACCATCGTCTTCGTCACGCATGACCTTCGCGAAGCTCTACTGCTCGCCTCGCGCATCATTCTCCTCGAGTCCGGCCGCATCGTCGCCTCCGGGCAACCACAGGAGTTCCTGCGCATCGATCATCCCGAAGTAAAGGCTTTCGCTTCCTGTATCGATGACGTGCCGGGAGCTACGGCATGAGCCCCTGGCAATTCTTTGTTAGTCACCGCGCCGAAATCCTGGACGCCACTGCGACTCATATGACGCTTGTCTTGATCGCCATGGTCATCGCGATCCTGATTGCGGTCCCGCTGGGCATGGTGATTGTTCAGCGCCCCACGCTCCGCAACATCGCGCTCGGCATCGCCAGCGTCTTCCAAACTATTCCCAGTCTGGCCCTGTTTGGGTTCCTGATTCCCATCCCATTCATCGGCGGCATCGGCACCCGCACCGCAATCGTAGCGCTCGTTCTCTACGCCCTCCTCCCCATTCTCCGAAACACCTATGTCGGCCTGACCGGAATCGACGCTGCGGTTCTTCAAGCCGCTGAAGCCATGGGCATGACCAACACCCAGATCCTCTGGCGCGTCCGCCTACCACTGGCCCTTCCGGTGATTCTAGCCGGCATCCGCACAGCCACGATCATCACTATTGGTGTAGCCACCATCGCCGCCGCCATAGGTGCCGGCGGCCTGGGCACCTTCATCTTCCGAGGCGTAGCCATGGTCAGCAACGCCGTAATCCTGGCCGGCGCCATCCCCGCAGCGCTGCTAGCCATCGCAGCCGACGTGCTCCTAGCCTGGCTGGAGCGCCGCCTGAAAGTCGCCTAGCCATCATTCCACTCTTCCTCTGCGTCCTCTGCGAACTCTGTGGTGAAAGCCTCTTCGTTCAGGCGCAGGCGGAAACCCAGCACAATCTCTTTATCAATCGCTGCGCCCATGAGACATTTCCAACAATGCGCCGCCCACCCAAGACCCTCCTGTATCTTCTTTTTCTCCTGACACTCTCCGGTTGCCGCTCCTCTCAACCCCACCTCACCGTCGGCTCAAAATTCTTCACCGAGCAAGTGATCCTCGCCGAACTCCTCGCCCAACAGATCGAAGCCCGCACCGGAATCCACGTCGAGCGCAAAACCAACCTCGGCGGCACGCTCCTCTGCCAAAAAGCCTTGGAATCCGGCCAACTCGATCTCTACGTCGAGTACACCGGCACCGCTCTAACCGCGGTCCTGAACGAATCCCCCGGTGGCGACTCAGCCGCCATCTACGAGCGCGTCAAAAAAGGCTACGCCGACCGCTTCAACCTCGAAGTAACCGAGCCTCTAGGTTTCGAGAACACCTTCGCCATGGTCGTCCGCGCCGCCGACGCCCAGCAATTTCACCTGAGCAAAATCTCCGACATCATCCCGATCGCCCCCCGATGGCGCGCAGGCGTAGGCTACGAATTCCTCGAGCGCCCCGACGGCTACGCAGGCTTCAGCCAGCGTTACGGCCTCCACTTCGCCTCTCAACCCAGCGTGATGGATCTCGGCCTCATCTACCGCGCCCTGCTCGACAAAAAAGTAGACATCGTAGCCGGCAATTCCACCGACGGCCTGATCGACGCCCTCCACTTGGTAGCCCTATCCGACGACCGCCACTATTTCCCTCCGTACGACGCCGTCCCCATAGTTCGCCGCGACACCCTGGCCAAATTCCCCTCGCTCCGCGCCGCCCTTACCGATCTCGCCAACAAAGTCTCCGCCGAAGACATGCGCCATCTAAATGCCGAAGTCGACGCCAACCAGCGCGACCCCGCAACGGTAGTCCGCGCCTTCCGCGCCTCCAAGTCCCTATAACTCAGGCTTCATTTACTTGCGGCTACTTGCGGCGAACGAATTGACGATGCTGAACGACTTGTGCGCTTCACACCTCCTCGTGGGGCGCGCCCCAACATGGAACGGACAAAAAATGTACATTTCCGTGGCAATTCGATTTCGTCGCTGCGTTATCCCTTCTGTCGTTTCCGGTCCCACATTAGAGCCGGCGGAACTTGAGGGAACCCCCAAGGCAGTGCACCTCTGTCCAGCCATGCAATTCCTCGCGGAAGCTCTCTGGAAATTATCCGGCGCGACCGGAATACCGGTAAGCCTCAAGCGAAAGGAGAAAACGCATGAAAACCAGCCTCGGCATCTCGCCAAAGACTAGAAAGTCGGCGTCACAGATCATCATGGGCAGCGCCAGCATTCGTGTGAAGTCGCTCATCGGTGCCGCTGTGTTGCTCGCACTTCCCGCAACTGCACTCACGGCTCAGGACCGCGACAATGACGCGCGGCCATTTCTTCCCGCGCATGTTCGCGTTATTTCCACCATTCCAGCCAATGGTGACCTGAACCCCTACGGCGTCGCCTTCGTGCCCAGCAAGTTTCCATCGGGCGGGGCCGTGAATCCCGGCGACATTCTCGTTTCGAACTTCAACAATAAGTCCAATGCCCAGGGTACCGGCACCACCATCGTGAGAATCCAGGGGACCGCACCGGCAACCGTTTTCTTCCAGGGTGCGCCACCCCTCGGGCTTTCCACGGCGCTAAATATTCTGCGGGCTGGATTCACGCTCGTGGGCAACTTTCCGTCTCCGGATTTGTCCGGTTCCTGCACCACTGCCCAAGCCGGATCGATCCTGGTCATCGACAAGAACGGCAAGCAAGTGGGCAGTATCTCCGATCCTTCTATCGATGGTCCTTGGGATTCAGCGCTCTTCGACGAGGGCGGCTCAGCCAAGCTTTTCGTCGCGAATGGCCTGAGCGGCGCCATCGTGCGCCTGGATCTCACCGTAAGCTCCAGCGGTGTGACCTTAAAGAAAGCGACGCCGATCGCCTCGGGTTACGGGCATCAGTGTGATCCGGTCACCTTCGTGGATGCTCCTACAGGTCTGGTCTACGACCAGAAAAGAGATGTTCTCTTTGTCGCCTCAACCGTCGACAACGCCATCTTCGAGGTTTCTGACGCCGGCGATCGATCGCAAGACAACGGCACAGGCAAAATAATCTACCAGGACGCCACCCACCTGCACGGCGCTCTGGCCATGACCATGGCCTCCAACGGTCACCTTCTTATCAGCAACAACGACGCGATCAACGTCGATCCGAACCAGCCAAGCGAAATTGTCGAGTTCACTACGGAAGGCAAGTTTGTCAGGGAAATATCGGTCGACCAGAATACCGGCGGCTCGTTTGGGCTCAATGTGTCGGGCTCCGATGACGATACCGGCCGGTTCGCTTTCGTGGATGACAACGTCAACGCCCTGTCAATCTGGACCTTCCAGTTCCCGTGACCCATTGCTCTTGCGGTTCTTGCGGGGACCAGGCACCTGCCGTAAGGATTTCCTCAACCCAACGGCGCCGCGTGGGTGGCCCATCGTTGCGCCTTTTGCAAGGGTGGGTCCTGCTTTTCTCATTCTGGAGCGGCAGCGCTTGAGTGCGTCCCGTCAGAACAGTGAAGTATCGAAATTCTTACCTTTCCAGAGGTAGCCATGCCGCGCATACGAGTTCCTAGCGGCTTCAAGAGCGGGTATTTATCAGAAACCCGCAGCTTCCTTTCCACTCGAATGAGCGCCAGCAACCCTCTTGGCCCGCGCTCGGCCAACTGACTCACTGCTGGCTTTACGCTCACGCACGCGCGTAATACCCTGATGCTCCATTACTCAAGTCATCGAGGTTCGTCATGCCCAGCGCCCACACGCCCTATTCCCAAATTGAATATGAAGCGCACGGTTCCCCAGAGCATCTCGCGCTAATCTTGCTCCACGGCTTTCCCGACAGCTTCCGAACCTGGGATGGCGTCATCGATAACCTGAAAGGCGAGCGTTTACGAATTCTCGTCCCCCACTTGCGCGGGTTCGGCGCCACCCACGTCCACCACCCCGAAGCGCTCAGCGGACAAACGGCAGCCCTCGCCCAGGACGTCCTCGATTTCACCGATACTCTCTCGATTGATCGTTTCGTGCTCGTCGGGCACGACTGGGGAGCCAGAACCGCATATTCCGTCGCGGTTCTGGCGCCGCAACGCCTCATGGGTCTGGTCGCCCTATCGACTCCGTACCTCATGTTTCAGGGAAAGCGCGAGTCCCCCGAGCAAGTCCGCGCCTACTGGTATCAGTGGTATTTCAATACGGACCGCGGCCGTGCAGCTTTCGAGGCCGATCCCATACCCTTCTGCGAATATCTCTGGCCCACGTGGTCGCCCGAATGGAAGTACACCCAAGCCGAACTGGAAAGTGCGAAGTTTGCCTGGACCAATCCGCAATTTGTCCCCATCGTCATCTCCTACTACCGTCATCGCTACGGAAACGCCCCCGGCGCCCCAGCCTACGTCCGGCAGCAAGCCCAACTCGACCCCAAGCCCGGCTCCTCCATGCCGCAAGTCCAAGTCCCGCTACTCTTCGGCTGTGGCTTAGCGGACGCCGTCAACCTCCCGGCCTCCTCGCAAGGCCAAGAGCCGTGGTTCCCGAAAGGATACGAGCGGATCGAATTCCCAAACGTAGGCCACTTCCCCCAACGCGAAGTCCCCAACGACGTCGCCCAACTAATCCGCCGCGTCCTCCCATCGGCCTAGCATCGAACGATCACCCTCGACGCTTATCATCGGTCCTCAAGTCGCCGACCTCAAGTCGCTGCCCTCACGTCCCAGATCGACCGTCTCTGCGGTCCACGGTTCCGAGAACCTGGGTCTTGGGCTTGCCGCTTTTTGTCTTGCGAGATGCATTTCGGAAAATTTGGAAATCCACACAGAGGCTTCAGCATCTTCCCCCCATCTAACGCTTTCTATCTACCACTCGCGTCCGAATATTTGCCATTCCCTGCATAATACTTAGCCAATCGATATTCACGTGTTAAGCTCTCCCGTGTACGTCGCCTCAAATCCCCAACTATTCCTCTCCGCTACCAACTCGATGTCGTCGATGTCGGCAGCGCACGATTCACTAACTCCTGCAGAATCCGCACATCCAGAAAACAGCCGCGTAACTCCTTTACAATCCGCACTTCCAAAAACGCTAACCTTAAAGTCCTTTAGAATCCGCACTTCCAAATTAAGGCGGGGGGAGGGGTGCAAACTGTTAACCAGTCCTCCGCTCCAGGCTGCCGTCCGCACGTTCCATCCGCGAGCCGCTTCCCTGGCGACGCCATCTCACCTCACTCAGCCTTTTTCTTTACCTCATTGCTTCCTTGCTTCCTCACTTCGCCTTTCCGAGCCAGCGCAGCACCCTTTGCGCTCTTTTGTGCCGACACCGGATGTGCTAGTCTCTCCCTGCGGAAATTCAGCCCCGGCCACGTGCGACGCAAGTCCTCGCGCCGTAAGCGACTTCTCTCTTGGTTTCCAGATCGCGCCTCCCGTGCCGGAGGTTCCGTTTCGGGAAACCGCCATCGCCTGGGCTCAGTTCACCGCCGTGCGGTCGCTCGGAAACGTCGGCCACACCGACTTGCACCGGGTCCCCGACTTGAACCGGGTCGAAGTTGCACCGATTCAGAAAGAGGATGCGACTACAACTATGTCCGGCCAGCCAGCCACCTCCAAGACCTCCCAGCAGATTATGGAAATCAAGCTTGCGCATTCTCCTGATTCCGACGATGCCTTCATGTTCTACGCCCTGGCCACCCACAAGCTCGCCACGCCGGGGTACAAATACACGCACGTGCTTTCCGATATTCAGACGCTGAACGACGCTGCGCTCAAGGAAACCTACGACGTCACCGCCGTCAGCTTCGCCGCCTATCCCACTCTGCGTGACAAATACATCCTGCTCGACTGTGGCGCGAGTTTCGGCGAAGGCTACGGCCCGATCGTCGTGGCCTCCAAGCCCCTGCACCAGCAGGAGTTGACCGGGAAGCGAGTGGCTGTCCCGGGACTCACCACCACCGCTTACCTGACACTCAAGCTCTTCGAGCCCAACTTTGACGCGGTCGTTATGCCCTTCGACAAGATTCTCGACGCCGTACTAGCCAACGTCGTCGATGCCGGCTTGTTGATCCACGAAGGCCAGCTTCTGTTTCCGCAGCTCGGACTCCACCGAGTACTGGATCTCGGGGTCTGGTGGCACGAGCGCACCAAGCTCCCGCTCCCGCTCGGTGGCAATGCCGTGCGCCGCGCGCTCGGCCCGGAACTGGGCCGCCAGATCGCCCAAACGATTCGCGACAGCGTCGCCTACGGCCTCGATCATCGCGAAGAGGCCCTGAACTACGCCATGCAGTTCGCCCGGGACATGGAAACCGAACTGGCCGACAAATTCATCGGTATGTACGTCAACAAATGGACCATGGGCTACGGCGAGCGCGGCAGGCGAGCCGTGACCGAACTGATCGAACAAGGTACCCAGGCCGGCTTACTACCAGGCCCGCCCACCGTCGAGTTTCTTAGCGAAAACTAGTCGAGCGCCGAAGCCGAAGAAGCAATCGCCGGCAACTCAAGAAAGCGAAGCTAAGAACGAGTGAAGCGAGAAACAGCCAGCGAGAACAAGGACTCTAAAATCTCGAGTAGTTAGCCTAAAGTTTGTGACGCGCCTGCCGATACAGAGTTTGTCTGGCACTAAGCGACGAATGGCCGTCGAGCTTAGCCACCCCGTCCCGTCGATCATTCCCATTCTGGGAATTCCTTGATGCAACGCACCGGCCCAGCATGCTTGGAGGTGAATCATGGCAACCACAGGTCTTGTTAATCTCGCGGAAAGCCTTCTGAATCAGACGGCGACCGCGCAGGAACTGCAAGCGGTGCCCGCAACAAACGGAACGAGCACTGCCACTGCAGGAGCGGTGAATACCCAAGCAATCCTGGATGAGTTTGTGCCCTCGTCACAAACTGGAGCAGCGAATGCGACCGCCCAGGCGGCGGGGTTGTTCACGGCTGCGCAAATTCCTTTGTTCACCGCGGCAGCGAATTCCTTGCTGTCGCAATCAACGCTGTCGCAATCAACGCCCGCGCAAACAAATCTCGCAGCGGCGCCGGGAAACACCGTGGCTCCGCTGGTCCCGCCGTTAATTTCGCTCGTTGAGGGCACGGCGCAAACACCGATTCAAACAATCACCACCACGCCAGCTCCTGCCGCGGCCACACCCGCTGCAGCAACGCTTGCTGTCGCTGTAGCTGGGGTCCGGGCTGGCACGAATGGGAATGCCAGCGCCGCGAACGTTGCGCCAGTGGCGACGACGCAGCAGCCCGCCACGGCCGCTTCAGCGACGAACGGCGCAAGCGCTATCGGTGCCACAACGGCGGCGACGGCCGGTACACTCGCGAGCCAAGCGCAGTTGCAGACGCTCAATAATTCGCTGGCGGCGCTGGGCTTGAGTACGGCCGCCATTAAGACAGTGGACCAAATCGCGAACGCGATCAACGATTTCAACCCGGCCGCGTATGGCAGTCTCGTTTATCAGCTCGAAGCGGCGGCCCAAGCGGCGACTTCGCGAACGTCAGCTTCGCACGTTGGTGCCGCAGGTACTCCAACGGCTGCGACACAGGCTCCGCCGAGAAATGTCGGCGCCGTGAACGGCCTCGCTGTCACCGGTGTAAACACCAACGGCGGAACCTTCGCGCCGCCAGGAGTGTAGGTTCAGCTGACGTTCAGCGGCATGGCCGGGCCGACCGCGCAGGTCCTGACGACGGTATCCACCACGAATCCAATGATGGCATTGACGCGATCGCCTTGACGCTCCTTGCCGAATCCCTTACTGTCGTCGCGATGAAACTTCCTGCCGCAACATGGGATCGCGCTCTAATGCTGGCCCTTGCTCTGCCGCTTGCGATTGCCCCCAGCGCTCATGGCCAGGCCGCCGCGGAATATCGGCCGCAACCGATGCAGCCGGAGCAGTGGCCGAAGCATGCGGTGCGTGAGCCGCATGGCATGGTTGCGACTGACGAGCAGTTGGGCTCACAAGCCGGCGTGGAGATTCTGAAGCGAGGCGGAAATGCGGTCGACGCCGCCGTGGCCGTCGCCTTTGCGCTCGCCGTTGTCGAGCCAGCTGCGGGGAATATCGGTGGCGGCGGCTTTATGCTGGTGCGCCTTGCCGACGGACGCACGCAATTCCTCGACTATCGCGAAGTAGCACCGGGTAAAGCCACGCGCAACATGTATATCGGCGCGGACGGCAAACTCATTCCCAACGAAAATATCACCGGCTCGGTTCTCGGCTATCGCTCGGTGGCGGTACCTGGAACGGTCGCCGGGCTTGAGCTGGCGCTGAAAACATTCGGCACATTGAAACTCGCGGATGTGATGGCGCCCGCGATCCGTCTGGCGAAAGAAGGATTTCCTGTCAGCGAAAAACTCGCCCGCGAACTGAACGAGGAAAAATCCGGTTTAGAGCAATTTCCCGTCAGCAAGCGCATTTTCTTGAATGACGGCAAGATGCTGCATGCGGGCGATACGCTGCGCCAACCGGAACTCGCGGCTACGTTGCAACGCATCGCCAAAAATGGCGCCGCCGAATTCTACCGCGGAGAAACTGCGCGCGTCGTGGTCGACGACATTACACGCAACGGCGGCGTCATCACGCTCGACGACCTCGCGCAATACAAACCGAAAGTCCGCGAAGTGCTCCACGCCGAATACAAATTTAACGATCGCGAGGCTTCCGCTCACAGTTGGGAAGTGCTCACCTCGCCGCCGCCTAGCTCGGGCGGCGTGGCTATCATCGAAGCGCTCAACATGCTCAGGAATGTTCCCCTGAGGGGCTGGGACGATGTCGAAAGCGTGCATATGGTCGCGGAGACCATGCGTCGGGTCTTCGCCGATCGCGCGGCTTATCTAGCCGATCCGGATTTCTCAAACGTGCCGGTCGCCGGACTCACCGATCCCTGCTACGCGAAGGAACTCGAGGACACGATCGATCCGCAGCATGCGTCGTCCAGCAAAACCGTCAAAGCCGGTACACCGCACACTTGCGCAGGCACCTCATCCACCTCCGTGCCAACAACCGTGAGTTTTAACGACGGTCCGCACACGACGCACTTCTCTGTGGTCGACGCGGCTGGAAACGCCGTCGCCAGCACCTACACGCTGAACGACAGCTACGGTTCGCATGTCACCAGCCCCGCGGGATTTCTGCTAAACGATGAAATGGACGATTTCACGACACAGCCAGGGGTCCCGAATGCACTGTTCGGCCTGATCCAGTCCGATGCGAATGCCATCGCGCCCGGACATCGGCCCCTTAGCTCGATGTCGCCGACGATTCTGCTTCGCGATGGCAAACTCAGCTTCGTGACCGGATCGCCCGGCGGCCCGACCATCATTTCCGCGACGCTGCTGAGCGTCATCAACTGGATGCGGCTCGGCATGGATGCGCAAGCGGCCATCAACGCTCCACGCTTCCATCATCAGTGGCTGCCGGATTTAATTTTGATGGAGCAGAATTTCCCCGAGACGATTGAGAAGGAGTTGCAGGCGCGCGGCTTCACAACAAAGCGCCGCGGCCACATCGGACTGGTCAACGCGATTGGCATCGATCCCAAGACCAGCGACCGGCTCGGCGCCGCTGATCCTCGTGATGGCGGCAGCGCCGCGGGGTATTGACCCCTGTTCGTGGGCTGGCGAAGACGGAAAGCAACAAGATTAACGCGGAGAGTACGAAGGAGGCACAGAGAGCGCGGAGATGTAACTTTTCGCTGCTTATTTCTGCAGTCCGCTGCCCTCTTTCCTCTCTCGAACACCTGAAGGACGAAGCCGCGAGCTAGTTCTCGAAACTCGTGGATAATATCCCAGACACGTCTATGCAAAGACTCTTCTCAACGTACATCTTCGTTTCTCGCAAACTCACACGCGAACTGCTCGGCCAGATTTCAAACGCCGGCTTTGCCGGGCTGGAGATTTTCTGCTCGCGCAGTCACTTCGACTACACCGCAAAAACTGAGGTGCAAGAGATGGGGCGAGCGCTGGCTGACAATCGCCTCATGTTGGCTTCGCTGCATGCGCCCACCAGCCGCGACTTGAGCGCCACCCGCGAGGGCGGCCAGCCACTCTCGATCTGCGAAGTCGAACGCGTCCGCCGCGTCGAGGCCATGGACGAGCTCAAACGCGCCCTCGATGTCGCGGAAGAGGTCCCGTTTTCTCGAATGATTTTTCACATGGGCGGCCCGCGCGAAACCGCCGACCCGCGCAAGCGTGACGCGGCCTTCAGCTCGCTCGAGCATTTGATTCTGCACGCGCGTCATCGGGGCGTCACCATTTGCGTCGAGAACACTACCAGTGAGATGGGCGCGCCAAAGTATCTGCGCTCGTTCGTGGACGAAACGCGTCTTGCCGGGCTGCGCTTTAATTTCGATATCGGCCACGCGCATTTGGCCGACGGCCCCGAGGAAAGTCGCATCGCGGACAGCTTTGAGCCACTGCGCGAACTTGTAGCCGGCGTGCATGTCCACGACAATCATGGCGAAAAGGACGAGCACCTTCCGCCCTACGACGGCACCATCGATTGGGCCGCCGCCATTACGCTTCTCAAGACCGCGCCGGAAGCAAATCTCCCGCTGACGCTGGAACTGAAAGAGAAGATCGGACCCGAGGCGCCCAGCACGCAGGAACAACTCGCGGCCGCGCGCAAATCTGTGGACCGGCTGGAAGAGGAGTGGGGGTAAGTAGCACAGACACTCTTGTCTGTGCCAGATGCGACGTGAAGAATCCAATTCAATGGGAGCTACAGGTGACGTGCGTCGAGGTTTGGGCAATGTGGGAGATCGGAGTTCGTGACGGGGTGATCTCGCTTTTCTGGATACACGGTGCCTACGGTTACGTGGGACACAGACAAGAGTGTCTGTACTACTTTTTCGCACTGGACCACGGCCAATCCTCGGCTCTGTCTACCAGTCCGGCTTTCACTGGATTGGTTTCGATGTAGTGACGGACCTTTTGTTCTTCGGCTTCGTCTCTGACCCAGTGATCGAAGGATTCGTCCTGCCAAAATGACTTGCCGGTGCGACCTAAGAGCTTGTTAGCGCTTCTCGCTGTTGCACCTTTTAGTCCTTTCATGATTGTAGATAGTGGTGCTTGGGGATCGATCAGCAGGTGAACGTGGTTCGCCATTACTACGAAAGAGCGGAGAGAATAGTGGTTTAGTTCGGCGGAGCCTTTTTGCAGGCTTGCGACGACCAATTCTGCTATTTGTGACTCTTCGAGCCAGCGCGGACCGTAGTTCGCTTGGTCGAGATTTCGGTCGAACTGGACGAATTGCTGGCCGGGGGTTTTCTTGTTGGAGAGGAGTCGCTGGCTCAAAGATTGGGGAAGGGAGCCGTAGAGACGGCAGGTGATGAAGATCGTTCTGCCTTCTGGATACCAGTGTGGTAAATTACGTTCGTAGTACTCTTCGTGAGGCACTGGGGTAAGGTAGCACAGACACTCTTGTCTGTGCTAGATGCGATGTTGTCGAGGCTTGGGTAGGAGATCGGAGTTTGTGACGGGCTTCTTGCTCTTCTCGATACACGGTGCCTAGGGTTACGTGGGACACAGACAAGAGTGTTTGTGCTACTTATTGCATGCAGCCAGGATTCTCGTCGGAATCGTAGGTTCCGCAGAGCGGCGGGTTATAGGACGACTGTTGATCGTTGTTGTCTAAACTGCTGAGCGCTTGAATGCCGGTGTCCAGCAGGTTCCAGCCGGCCAGGCCCACAGGAGCCCAGGGGTTCACGGCGAGGCTGCTAAAGTTCAGCGCAAGGCCGAACAGATCGCCTAGAAACCAGAAGTCGTTGCCACCGCCGTACCCTCCTCCGCCGTACCAGCCCCCGCCGTGCCATCCTCCGCCACCATACCATCCACTGCGACCATAGCCGTAGCTGCCGCGACCATGACCGTAGCCACCGTGACTGAAGTCGCCATGACCATAGCCTTGGTGTCCGAAACCATTCCGCGCGAAGCTATTGCCTTCGACACCGTTAGAGTGGGATCCGCCGAATTGTGCCGATCCGGATCGCGAGAACGAAGCATTTGTGAGATTTCCACCTGAGAAGCGCGAGTTGCCGAAATTGGACCGGCTGTGATTCGCATTGAAATAGGAGCCGCCTGACCCGTACGAATTTCCGCGGCCCGACAAGTTTTCCTGAGTGGATCGCGCGCTTGGCGGCCTGTCGGATCCAGAGAACGTTCCTCGTCGCGACGCGCTCCCGGCAAGTGGACTGCCGCGCGAAGAAGAGGACGACGTCCAACTCGCGGAACTCGCTCGACCAACTGGCCGATTCATGTCCGATGAAAGGACGCGCCCAGCTGGGGTTCCCCGACCGGAACCCCAGCTACGCCGAGCGGATTCATTCGACCAATTTCGCTGTGCGCTGGGAGGACGATTCGGGTTAAGCGAGGAATTCGCTCGCATCCCGCCACCCGAACTGTCTCTCGCGAACGAAGAACTTCTTCCCGACCAATTGCTTAAGCCTTGCTGAGAACTTGGCGGCCGGTTTGCTCCGAACGAAGCGGCAGACCTCGACGTATTTCCCCAGCTCGAGCTCGAGCTCGAGCTCGTGCTCGTGCTCGAACTGCGCCCAGACCAAGTTCCCGAATTTGGCCGTCCAGCGGAAGTCCGGTTGGCACCCGACCAGCCGCCGCGGCCGTATCCAGAGTTTGCGGATTGCCGGGACGAGAACGATCCGAACCCTTTATTGGATGCGCCGCTGTTTCCTTGCCGTGAGGCATGGAGTCCGCCCGAAAAGCCGTTATGTCGGCTGCCGCCGTTAAAGTGTCCACCGCCCCGAGACGCGCTGCTATGAAAGCCACCGCCGTGGGAGTGGCCGCCGCCGTGAGATCCCCCGCCGTGAAATCCGCCGCCGTGCGAGTGCCCGCCGCCTCCGTGGGATCCGTGCCCGCCATGCGACGCGGCCGCGGAACTCGCTGCGCCGGCGACAACGCAGGCTACAACCAAGAGAATGCTTTTGAGGAGGGTCGGCTTCCGCATCTCATTCCTCCATCTAACTTAAGAACCGGGCTCGGCGTTCAGGTACGTCCGATCCCTGCTACCGAGGCGCGCCCGTTGAGGGCGGTAGTGAAGTTGCAGCACATCAGCCGCCGAAAGGTGGTGACGATAACTTGCTGAATGCAAGCGCGTTATGCTTGCCACACGACTCAGGCACGTGCCAGATCCTTCCGACACCGACGCCCCACGCCGACAGGGCAATAATCCTGCCCGTCGAAAGTTTGTGCCTTGGTTGACGCCGGGCGGGGCAAGCCCCGCCCCTACAAGGGATTCGGATTTACAAAGAAATTCCGATACACACGGGGATTCGGATATACAGAGGGATTCGGATATACAATCGCCCGGTGGCTGTGAACCCCAAAATTTCGGAATTCATCGAACGTGCCAGAGCTAACGGCGCGTCCGATCCATCCATCGTCGGAGTCTTGACGGCCCGCGGATGGCCGGAAAAAGAGGTCTACGAAGCGTTGGCCGTTGCGTATGAGCGGCTGACCGGAATCGAAATCCCCCGCCGCGGAAGCGCGGGAGCGGCGGCCAAGGACGCATTCTTTTATTTGCTGGTCTTCTCCACGCTGGCGACGTGGACGTGCGGCCTGGGCTGGCTGGCATTCACGCTGATTGATCACTGGTTCGAGGATTCGCTCTTTTCCAACGGCTACTATCCGCAAATGGAGAGTTACAGCATCGCCTCGGCGCTTGCGACGATCCTTGTGGCGTTTCCTGTCTACCTGCTGGTGTCGCGCGCCATCGTCAGCGAGGAGCGAAAGCATCCCGAGAAACTGGATTCGCCCGTCCGCAAGTGGCTGACGTACATGGCGCTCGTGGTTGCGGCGGCGGTTTTTATGGGCGACTTGATTGCCGCGCTGACGACTCTTTTGCGCGGCGAGCTTACTTCGCGATTCCTTGCCAAAGCGTTCGTGGTCCTGGTGATCTCAGGCGGCGTCTTCTTTTACTATTTTGCGGGGGTGCGGAAATCCGATGAACCCCGTGCCATCGGCCGACTGAGCCGAGACAGGATGATGGCGCTGGTCAGCGCGGTAACCGTCCTGGTGATGGTAGTTCTGGGATTTTCGTACCTGGGAGCTCCAAAGAAACAGCGCACGCTGCGAGCCGACAACAAGCGGGTGCAGGACTTGTATCAATTGAGCAGCCAAATCAATGCGCATTGGAATTCCAGCAGCCATAAGCTACCCGAGCACCTGGACGAACTTTCTGGCGTTGTTTTGGCCGATCCCATCACGCGTGTGGCCTACGGATATCACGTCAAAGAAGGAAGCCAGTACGAATTGTGCGCGACATTTTCGATGGAAAGCCGCGGAAAAGAGGAAATATCGCGCCGAAGCCAGTGGTCGCATCCGCCGGGAAATCATTGCTTTGCGCTGGACGCAGCGAAGACGGCCGAGAATCCGTACGTCTATCTTCCAGACTAGAAAAACCAGTGGCGAGCGCTGCGCGGCCTGCGTCCGAGGTCGCATCTTTTCAGTGAAGCGCGATATTCTATACGTCCTAGTCAGCATTGCTTCGGAGGATGAAATAATGCAACACCCTGACACGCTGCACGTTCCCGCGATGGAGCAGGGCAGCGACGCAACTCAAGGCCATGACGCGAAAGGGTCCATGACGATCATCACGATCGAAGACGCAGGAAAGCACGACGGCCAGGAAGTCACGATTCGCGGCTGGCTTTACAACCTTCGCGAGTCGGGCAAGCTGCTATTTCCGATTTTTCGCGATGGCACCGGCATCATCCAGGGCGTAGTCGCGCTGAAGGAAAATCCCGAGGCGTTCGCGGCGCTCAAGGGTTTGACGCAGGAATCGAGCGTCATCGTGACGGGCAAAATTCGCGCCGAGCAGCGGGCTCCCGGCGGGTATGAGATCGGCGTCACGCAAATCGACGTGGTGCAGAGAGTTTCCGACAGCCAGCCGTATCCCATTCAACTCAAAGAGCACGGCGTCGATTTCCTGCTGGATCACCGGCATCTCTGGATGCGCACGCCGCGGCAGGCGGCGATCTTGCGCATTCGCGCGGAGGCGGAGCGGGCTGCGCGCAACTACATGGACAGCCAGGGCTACACTCTGACGGATGCGCCGATGTTTACGCCGGCGGCCTGCGAAGGGACGTCCACCCTTTTCGAAGTGAATTACATTGATGATCAGAAGGCTTATCTCACGCAAAGCGGTCAGCTCTACATCGAAGCAACCGCGATGGCGCTCGGCAAGGTCTACACGTTTGGACCGACGTTTCGCGCGGAAAAATCGAAGACCCGGCGCCACCTCACGGAGTTTTGGATGCTGGAGCCGGAAGCGGCTTACGCCGATCTCAACGATATGATGGCGCTTGGCGAAGGCCTGGTGAGCGCCATCGTGCAATCGGTTCTGCAGAACAAGCCGCGTGAGTTGGAGACGCTGAAGCGCGACACCAAAAAACTCGAAAACGTGAAGCCGCCGTTTCCGCGGATCAGCTACGAAGACGCCATCAAGTTGCTGCAGAAGCAGGGCAATGCTTCGAAATTTGGCGATGACATCGGCGGCGACGAAGAGACCATCGTCTCCAGCGAGTTCGATCGGCCGGTGATGGTGCACCGCTACCCGGCTTCGATCAAAGCGTTCTACATGCAGCCGGATGCCGAGCGGCCCGATCTCGCACTTGCCTTCGACATGCTCGCGCCCGAAGGATACGGCGAAATCATTGGCGGCAGCCAGCGCATCCACGACTACGATCTGCTCGTGAAGCGATTGAAAGAGCACAACCTGCCGGAAGAATCGTTCCAGTGGTATCTGGACCTGCGGCGCTACGGCAGCGTTCCCCACTCGGGATTCGGTATGGGCCTCGAGCGGACGGTCGCCTGGATTTGCGGCGTCGAGCACATCCGCGAGGTCATCCCCTTTCCGCGCATGCTGTACCGCGTGTATCCTTAGTCAGTCGCAATCTCAAGTTCTTACCGTAGGGGAGGGGCTTGCCCGTCTCGTCGTTGCGTCTTGGCTCAATTTTGCGTCTCGGCTCAATTTTTTGACGGGATCGCCCATGTAGGCGCCGGGCTTCAGCCCGGCCACACGCGCCGTCACGGATCACAAACTCATGCCTCATAAAGTTCGCATCATCGGCGTACCCATGGACCTCGGCCAAAGCCGTCGAGGGGTGGACATGGGCCCCTCGGCGCTTCGAAGCGCCGGGCTTCAGGCCGCCATCAAAAAACTTGGCGTCGCCGTGGAAGACATCGGCAACCTGGAAGTGAAGCAGCCCGAGGAAATGCCCGTCGGCGAAAAGCGCGCCAAGTATTTGCAGGAGATCGCCGAAACCTGCCTGGACATCGCGAAAACGGTCGACAAATCGCTTACCGAAGGTTTTCTTCCGGTCGTGCTGGGAGGCGACCACTCCATTGCCGCCGGCGTAGCCGCCGGTGTCGCCAGCTTCTACCGCCAGCAAAAAAAGGAGATCGGCTACATCTGGCTGGACGCGCACGGCGACATGAATACGCCGGAATCCTCGCCGTCCGGCAACGTTCACGGCATGCCGCTCGCCGCCATCATGGGCTATGGAGCACCGGAGCTCGTCGACCTGATGGGTTTCAAGCCCAAGGCGGAGCCCGGCAACATCGTGATCGTGGGCGCTCGCGACCTGGACGCGCAGGAACGCAAGATTGTGAAGAAATCGGGGATTCACGTGTTCACGATGCGCGACATCGATGAGCGCGGAATGCGTGATGTCATGTCCGAAGCGCTGAAATACGCGATGGACGACGCCGCGGGAGTCGCCGTCAGCCTGGACATGGATTTTGTCGATCCCACGGACGCTCCCGGCGTGGGGACTCCGGTGCGCGGCGGGGTTACGTATCGAGAGGCGCATCTCGCCATGGAGATGATTGCCGACAGTGAAGCGATGGTTTCGCTCGAAGTCGTCGAGATCAATCCCATCCTCGACGAACACAACCGCACCGCATTGCTGGGCGTAGAGCTGGTGCTCTCCGCCCTCGGCCAGAAAATTCTTTAGGACCCGACGCTAGCCAACGCAGAGGCGTCTCTTCATGATCGCCGTGACCTGTGTAGGCGGCTCACTCGATTCAACTCGTGCGCAATGCTGACATGGGTTCGATCTTGGACGCCCGGCGTGCCGGCAAGTACCCTGCGAGTCCGGCTACCAGCGCCAAAATTACCACCATCAGGACAAAGGTCAGCGGGTCACCCGGCGTAACGCCAAACAACATGCCGCTCAACGCCCTCGCCAAAATCCACGACGCCATGATGCCCACCACCACTCCGATGGCCGCCAGTCCCAGTGTCTGCAACAAAATGCTCCGCTGCAGCATCTCCGCCGAAGCCCCCAGCGCCATGCGAATTCCGATTTCCTGCGTCCGCTGGTTCACCGAATACGAAATCAACGCGTAAATTCCCAGCGAGGCGAGCGCCAGCGCAAACGCGGCAAATCCGCCCAGCAGTATCACCACAAATCGGCGTGGTGAAACGGCGCGATCCACCATCGACTCCATCGTCCGCAAATTCTGCGTCGGCAAGTTGGGCTCGATGGGACGCAGCGCTTCCTGCAATCGCGACGACAACTCCGCCGTAGACATTGACGTCCGTACCACGAGATCGACCGACCCATAATCCTGAATCTGCCGAATCGGAATATAGAACTCGTTGCCCGATCCTTCCTCCAGCGCCATATGATGAACATCTCCCACCACGCCCACCACGGTACGATCCACATCTTCGGCAACGATCTTCCCGATCGGATCCTGACCAGGCCACAAATTACGCGCGCACGTTTCGTTCAAGATGATAACGGCAAGCGTTCCTTTGTCGTCGCGCGCCGAAAAATCGCGCCCCTTCTTCAAAGGCACTCCCATCGAGTGAAAATATCCTTCCGTGATAATCCGCGGAAATCCATCCGGATACGTTTCCGGCGTGTATTGCACGCCTTTCGCCGCGACCCCCCAGCTCCGGTTATGCCCAAGCGGCAGCGCATCCGAAAGCCCCGCCCCCTCGATTCCCCGCACCTCGGAAACACGCCGCAGGGCTTCCGTGAAATACGCGTTTCGCTGCTCCTGCGTCTTGTACGAAGCGTTCGGATCGATCCGCACCGCCGCCGCATGCTCCGGTTGAAAGCCCATATTCACATCGAGCACCCGCAGAAAACTTCGGATCAGCAATCCAGCACCGACCACCAGCACGCACGCGAGCCCAATTTCCGACACCACCAGCGCATTCCGCAACCACGCATGGCCCCGCCCCTGGCTCGACCCGCGATTCGAATCCTTCAACGAGTCGTGCAGCTTCACATCGCGCACCTGCAACGCCGGCAACAACCCGAAAACCAATCCGGTCCCAAGCGCCGTCAGCACCGTGAACGCCAGAACACTCCCATCAATATGCACCTCGGCCAGCAGTGGAATACTCACCGAGGTCAGGTGCGTGAGCACGCGTGTTCCCACGAGCGCAAGCACCAGTCCGATCATCGCTCCACCACATGACAACATCATGCTTTCCGTCAACAATTGCCGGATCAACCGCCACTTCCCCGCGCCCAGCGTCGCGCGAATCGCAATCTCTTTCTGCCGGGTCGCCCCGCGCGCGAGCAACAAATTCGAAAGGTTTGCGCACACGATCAGCATCACCACGCCAACCGCCGCGGCCAGCACAAACAACGCGGGCCGCAGCCTGCCACTCACGTGTTCATTCAACGAGTACACCTTCGGCTCAAAATCGTTTCGTTCCTTGTGCGCGTCCTTATCCAGCTTCGCGAGAACCGTCGCCTCTGCCTGCGCGCTCTGCACCGTGGCCGGGGGCTTCAACCGGCCCACGATCGAGAGCGTGTTACCCCACTTGTTGGTCTCGGGCGTCAGCGGAAACGGCTCGAAGATGTCCACCCGGCTCCCAGGCGTAAAGATCGTTGCGAAATCGAACGAGGCCGGCAGCACGCCAACCACCGTCTTGGGCCCGCCGTCGAACGGCAACGCCCGGCCTACGATGTTCGGATCGGCCCCGAATTTTCTGCGCCAGATTCCGTCGGTCAACATCACCGCCCCAGGCGCGTTAAACTTGCACTCGTCCGCGCTGAATTGTCTTCCGATTTGCGGCTCCACTCCCAGCAGCGCGAAGAAATTTTGAGACACCGGCACGCTCGTCAGCCGTTCCGGCTCGCCATCCCCAATCAATTTCGCGTCGCCCACGCCGTAAAACGCCATGTACGCCGCCATGTCCGAAAACGATTTGCTCTGCGCCCGCATGTCGAGAAAGTGATCGACTTGTGTCGTCTTCGCCGACATATCCCCGGTGGCATCCTCGTGGTTCGCGACCCATGTAAGATTCGCCGGTTCGTGGAACGGCAGTTCGTGTATCAGCAACGTGTTAACCACGCTGAAGATCGTGCAACTGGCTCCAACGCCCAGCCCCACGATCAGAATCGCGAAGATCGCAAATGCATAGTCGCGCCGCAGGGTCCGCGCGGCGTAGCGAACATCCTGGCCCAGCACCTCGAGAAACGGCAATCCACGGGTCTCGCGATTTTCCTCTTTCAAGACTTCTCTCCCTCCCACCCGCACCATAGCCTGCCGCAACGCCTCATACGGCGGCATCCCCGCCTTTTCGTTTTCGTCGGCTAGCAGGTCGATATGGTTCAGTATTTCTTCGTCGAAGTCCTGGTCCAGCTTCGCTTTGAAAAACACGGCGCGAACGCGCGAAAAAAAGACACGAATCGCATCGATCATGACTTTTGCTCCCCCTGAGCGAAGAACGCCGCGATGACGGCGGAGAGCTGCTCCCAGTTCGCTGCGGTTTCCGCAAGTCGTTGGCTGCCCCGCGCAGTGATCTTGTAGAACTTCGCCCGCCGATTATTTTCCGAGGTCCCCCACTCCGATCGAATCAGCCCGCGCTGCTGCAGGCGCACCAATGACGCATATATCGTCCCTTGATTCAACAAGATAGCGTCGCGACTGATCTGTTCGATACGCCGTGCAATCCCGTACCCGTGCAGCGCTCCCATAACCTGCAGGGTCTGCAACACCATGAGGTCCAAAGTGCCCTTCAACATCTCCAGTTGCGGCGACATCCCACCTCCACATGTGCCATTCCCACAGGAACAGACGATAGAAACGCGCATTGGTCACGAAATGTTCCGAGAATACTTGCGAAGCCCGGCGCGCCGGCACCGCCGTTAGCAAATTGACGGCAAACGCCCACGGAATCTGTGACCCTGCCCCAACCGAACGGTAAACTGTTTCGTGGCGACTCTGACCTTCCCACAAGAGTCAAAATTCACGAGTCACAAGGAGACAGGCAGTCGTAGACCTATGGCCATTCCTAACAAGCGTCTCCGCGTCGGCGTCCTCTTTGGCGGGCGCTCCGGCGAGCACGAAGTCTCCCTCGCATCCGCCGCTTCGGTGATTCGCGGCCTCGATCCCGCAAAATACGAGCCCGTGCCCATCGGCATCACTAAAGAGGGCCACTGGCGCATTGGCGTGGGCGCCCAAAAGATGCTGCCGGAAGTCCTGCGCGGCGGCGATCCCGTCATGATGACCGCTGACCCGACGGACGCGTCGCTCGTGCCCTTGAAAGGCGGCGGCGCGGGGCAACACCTCGACGTAATCTTTCCCGTAATGCACGGAACGTTCGGCGAAGACGGCACCATCCAGGGCCTGCTCGATCTTGCGGGGCTGCCGTTTGTTGGCGCGGGCGTGCTCGGGTCCGCCATCGGGATGGACAAAGACGTCGCCAAGCGCTTGCTGCAAGTGGCGAAAATTCCGGTGGTGCCGTGGATCACCGTTCATCGCCACGACTGGGAAAAAAATCCAAAGCAAATTCAGCGCGCCATCGAAAGCAAATTCAAATACCCGTTATTCGTCAAACCGGCAACGCTGGGCTCCTCGGTTGGTATGACCAAAGTCCATTCACGGGCCGAACTCGCACCGGCGTTGAGTCTAGCTGCCGAATTCGCGATGAAGATACTGGTCGAGAAAGCCATGGTCGCGCGAGAGATCGAAGTTTCCGTGCTGGGCAACCATGACCCAAAGGCTTCCATCCCCGGAGAAATCGTGCCGCACCGCGAGTTCTACGACTACACCGCGAAATATCTCGAAGACGGCACGCAGCTCTTGATTCCTGCAAAACTCAAGGCCGCACAAGTGAAAACGATCCAATCGCTGGCAGTGGCCGCATTTCGCGCGCTCGAACTCAGCGGAATGGCCCGCGTCGATTTTTTCCTTGAAAAACGCGCCCCCGGCAAACTTTTCCTCAATGAAGTCAACACCATCCCAGGCTTCACCTCGATCAGCATGTACCCCAAACTGTGGGAAGCCAGCGGAATTCCCTTTCGCGAGTTGATCGACCGCCTGATCGCTCTCGCACTCGAGCAACACGCCGAAAAAGCCCGCACAAAGTACGAGATCGAAGTACCCGAAGGCGCAGCCGGCGCGCTGCAAGGCTGAGCTCTGCCCGCCGAAATCATTTACTCCCACGCATAAACTTTGTTACGGTGTGAGTGTCGCAGAACGCGCGTTCGTCGCATCGTTCCAGCGGCTGCTCTGACGCTCGCAGGGCAGGAGACCCTAACGTGTCACTTCTCGATCCGCCTCCGGTAACATCGCACAAATCCCGGCCACTGGCCTTCACGATTGCAGCGTTCGTGCTGGTTGCCATTGTCTCGCTCTGGTGGACGTTTCGCTTTTACCCAGAAAAACGAGCCGTGGCGAATTTCTTCGACGCGGTGGTCGCGGGTGATACAGCAAAGGCCTACCAACTCTGGAAGCCCAAACCTAGCTACAAAATGGAAGATTTCCTCGCCGACTGGGGCCCGAACGGCTACTTCGGGCCGGTGAAGAGTTACCGCGTCATGCGTGAAAGCTCGCCGGCAGGTTCGAATGCCGTCGAAGTTGCCGTGGCAATCAGTCCGTACTCGCCCATGCCAAGCCCCGCCGACCCCGCGACCAAAGAGCAGAGCCAGAAAACGCGCGTAATCGGCATCTGGGTCGTAACCAGCGACAAGTCGCTGACTTTCCCGCCATAAAATCGGCGCCGTCCCTGACTCGCGATTCGCGTTTCGTTCTTTACGACACAACTCCAGATCACGCTTCTTGCCGAAGTTCATCCAACCCGTGTTGAAGCTCCGCCGAACTCACGCTCGCCGTACCCAGCTTTCCAACCACGACCCCAGCCGCAATGTTCGCAAGCATAGCGGCGTCCGGCAGCGAAGCACCGGCGGCGGAAGCCAGCGCCAACACACTGAGTACCGTGTCGCCAGCCCCGGTAACATCGAAAACCTGCCGCCCAGTAGCCCCGCGATCGACTCCAGCTTGACCCACCCGCGCGTAGGTCACTTCGAAACTGGTCGCCGGAATATTCAGGTGCCGTGGCGACGATTCCTCGAACAAGCTCATCCCTCTTTCACCCTGGGTAATCAGCACTGCGCCGGCCCCGAAATGCGCCAGCAGCGCCCGACCCACTTCTTCCACGGATTTTTCATCGCTGAGCGTCTGCGAAACGAACTGCCCCGCCTCCTTCGCATTACAAACGATAGCCTTCGCGCCGCGATACGCATACAGACGCGACCTCTTCGGTCCGACAAACACCGCCACTTTCAAACGATGACAAGCGCTGATAACGCGGTCAGCGAATTCGTCGGTGATCAGCCCCTTGAGGTAGTCGGACAGCACCAGCGCGTCCAGTCCCTTGAGCGCGGCGAACAGCGAGCGCAAGATGCGCTCTTCGGTTTGCGAACGCAGCGGCTCGCGACGTTCGCGATCAACGCGCACGATGTGCTGATGCCGGGCAATGATCCGCGTCTTGACCGTGGTGATCCGCTTGGAATCGGCGAACACGCCCTTGTCGATAATATTCGCCGCGAGCATACACTTTCGTAGCGCCGCGCCCGGCTCGTCGGCGGCACCCTTGCTGCCAACACCGCCAATTACGCCAAACATTTCCACTTGTGCGCCAAGGGCCGCAAGATTCGCAGCCACGTTCCCGGCTCCACCCAGGCATTCGCTCTGTTCCACGAAATCCACGACCGGCACCGCCGCCTCCGGAGACAGCCGCGAAGCCGTGCCCCAAAGATAGCGATCGAGCATAAGATCGCCCACCACCCCGATGCGTTTGCCCCGCATCCGCGGCACGATGCGCTTTAACCGAGGCACAGATTCAGCGAGAGTAGCGGACATAGGATTTTCCCTAAGCGGGTGCCCGGTCATTCCGGCGCGATAGTAGCTTCTTCGATCAGCATGACAGGAATTTCATCGCGTACAGGATAAACGCGCCGGCACGCCTGGCACTTCAAGCCGGAGTTGTCCGCGGTAGGCTTCACCGGCGCCTTGCACGCCGGACAAACCAGAATGTCCAGAAGGTCTTGCGGGATTGGCATGATGAGCTCCGTGGGTATTGGGCTACCACTGTAACAAAGCCACGAGTCGACCGTCGATAGTCTGCACTTGAATGCGGGCGCACCGAAGGGCGCCACCCAAAAGCTGTGGCCCAGTGTCCGGTTAACACTGGTGGACTCAATCGGTCGATGCAACACCATCTGATGTAAGGCTGCGGCCGACTGCCGGCTGAGCTTGAACCCGGCCGCGGCCGAGTTCAAGCTCAACTCCCCCGCCAAAACTCTCTTGGCGAGTTGCTCTCGACTGTGAATCGTGAGTCGCGCATGATGGTGGTAGTCCATTCGGTCTCGTGGTTGGCTTTTGCTTCGCAACATCCGCTTCCCAGTTCTCGACCGAATGGACACCAACCTCTTGAAACTTCACATTTAGCCCCTGAGGAAATTCTTCTCTTTCCGACTCGGCCATTTATGAGATGCCTCTGGTCCGATCAGCCCCAGACTAGAAGCGGAACGAATATCCCACCGTCAACGACTGCGTGCCGACGTGCACTGTGCTGTTGTTGTATTCGCCGGAAAGCAGCGAACTCTGATCGACACGTTGCTCGGCGGTCGGATGAAACGAATAGGCAATCTCCCACTTCGAACACCCAGGTTGATATGCGAACCCTGTCGAAATCTGATTCGACATGATCGCTGTCGTTAACGGCGTAAGCGTCGAACTCGGCACCGGATCATTCGCGTATGCATAACCGAAACGCACAACCGTGTTCTCCGTCAAGCTGCGTTCAGCGCCCACGTGGAATCCATACTGATCTTTCCAGTGCAACGGCACCGAATCCACTAGTGTGGGCGATCCAACCAGGCCGTTAATCGTCGCATTCGTCCCAATGGAAGTTTCCGGGATTTCCATCCCGGGTCCTGCAAAGTTGTGCTCAATTTCCCGATATCGTGCATCAGCGCCGCACGGCGAAGTTGCCGCTTGTCTTCGTCGCTCATGCCGAAGTACCCGGCGATCTCGATTGCCGCCGCAGCTACGCCCTTGGAGTGCTGGTAGGTGAATGGTGACTTTGCGTCGATAATGTCGGCAAAAGCGAAACAAATGCCGTCAATCGCCTTGCCATCCGGGCGTCAGTCTGCGATGAAATTTACGGGCCGCAAGGAACAGCGACAGCAACACGCTCAATCAGTGAGGGCGCGTGAGGAGGCCCGCACAAACGCGTCGATCGTATTGACGGTGTCGAGTTGAGTTCGTTGAAACCCATCACCGGCCATCTCGATGTCAAACTCTTTTTCGAGAAAAAGAATAATCTCGACGGTATCAATGGAATCCAGCCGGCCGCCCAGGAGCAGAGAAGTGTCATCGTCGAAGGGGCGGCGATCGCCTTTTCCATCCAGCAGCTCCGTTAAATATTGACGAATCGTAGTTTTGCTATCCATAGGGCCCCCGCGGACTAGTTAATGAAAAACAAATGGCCCAGGAACCGAAGATGTGCGACCAGCGGATACTGGCGATCGGTCAGGGCAAAAATACTGAGCAGGCAATAGAAGAAGCATACGGACAAGGCCGGGCGAAGAGTGCCGCGAAAGAATCCAGCCGGAAGCGGTTTGCGTTTGCGCAGCCGCGAAATGGTGATGGCCGTGGCCAGTACCACGCAATAAAAGAAAAAGACCTGAAATGTCTTGATAGCGTTCCACAAACCAAAGTCGTGGATGTACAGGAGCTCGCGGATGAAATGGAAAAATACGTTCCCGAAACATGCCGCCGCAAAAATCGAGATGCCCAGCCTGAGTTTGGGGAACCTCGAGGATTGTCTGAGAAAAATCGGAAAGAAGAAGAACGTGACCAAGAGCTCCTTGTAATAAAAATAGTAGCGGTTGAAAAATTCCGCGACGGTCACCGAAGAAAGCGGCCGGTACATGTTGCGCAACGCGTCAAAGCCCGCCATCCGGCAGCACGCGATGATCCGATGCCCCAGAATCGCTCCGGCCATGACATTCTCCAGGAAGTGAAGGATCAGACTGGCCCAGCAAACAAACCAGGGCGCCGGAGCGCCGTGCGCGCTCATGGCCAGTGTCGTCGCGAAGTACGGAAGTCTCAGATAGCCGTGAAAGAAATAGACGAAGACCCGCGAAAACACGGTGATCAACGCAGCCCAGCTCAGCAACTTTAGACCCTTCAACTGAGTGATCGCGAGCTCTTCCGCGTTCTTCGCTTCAATCTGCCGGAGATAGGCGGTCCCATTCGGAAGGGGTGTTGGCAGCACTCCCCAGAACGGTCGCAGGAAGCCCATCTCCAGGCCAAACCGGCTCACCGGCTCCGCCTGCCGATCCACCAACACATACGCGATGAACCAGATGTAGCTGCCAAAAATAATGGTGAAATCCCAGACCGGCGCAAGCCTGAAAATGTGCCAAGGGACTAGCGAAATGACAGTGCTCCAGGTCGCAAACCCAGCGAGCATGATTGTGGCGGGCTGCCGCCCAAACCAGGACCTCGGCCGCGCGGACGCCCTCCAAATCAGGACCGCGGCTAGCGCCAAAACTCCCATAATCAGGCTTGCGTTGTAGACCGGTTGCGCGAGCCGCGCCCAAGGAACCACAATCGCGAAGATCACCGTCGATACGGTAATCAGCTGGTGTCGCCGGACGGGCGTCCACGTCACCAGCGCCAGACAGAGGACCAGGGGCAGCGCCGACGGGTTGGTCCATGCGTAGAGCAACCCGAAAACAGCTAGTAGCGCCGCCTTCCCTGGAATCGTTTGAACAAGGGACACAACCCCAGGATAGGTTTCAATGCGTGGGATCAGACGAAACGGCAGCGCCCTTGTGGGGCGAAGCGGCATTCCTCCCGTCAGAACCGACGATTGTACGCTCACAGCCGCGCTCCCGAGCCTCGCGCAAGTAACGCGAGAAAACCCACAGCCGGGATCAGCGAAACGCGAGACACACTGAGATGAACAGACATACCTACCCGTAGACATAGAGGTACGCCGCGGGTACTCATTCGCCGCTCCTTGCTCCGTCTCTCGCTCTCTATTCGTACTCTAGCCTAAGCAGCGACGAGGGACGCCAACGGCTTGGCAAGTGTGCGCAATCGTATACAGGGGGAGACCCGTGAGCCCTTGTGAGCCCTTGCGAGCCATTGTTGAGCAGCGGAGGCCCATTCGGGCGGCGCCGAGCTTTCGGCAGACGCTCTATCCGTTGCAGAATGGTGCGTGACCTCGGCATCCACTCTCCTTTCGGCGACTTCACTCGGCATCTGGCTCTACCTTACTCTTGGCCGGGGCATGTTCTGGCGTTTGCGGCCGTTCGACGACGATTCTATCCAACACGCCGCGACCGAACACGCCGCGCCTCCCCGGTGGCCCCGCGTAGTCGCCATCATTCCAGCCCGCAATGAAGCCGCCACCATCGGCGAAACGACCAGCGGGTTGCTTCGACAGGACTATCCTGGCGAATTTTCCTTCATCGTAGTGGATGACCACAGCGAAGACGAGACTCCCCGAATCGCGCAGCAATTCGCAAGGCAGCACGACGCGCAATCGCGCGTGCAAATTCATCTGGCGTCACCCCTGCCTCCAGGCTGGACTGGCAAGCTCTGGGCCCTTGACCAGGGCGTGCGCCATGTTGGGCCACAAGCGCCCGAATTTTATTGGTTCACCGACGCTGACGTAGTGCACCCCCCCGACACACTGCGCCGTCTGGTCGCCCGCGCCGAACGAGACCGACTCGACCTCGTATCCCTGATGGTCCTGCTTCAAGCGAAAACTCTACCGGAGCGCGCACTCATTCCGGCATTCCTGTTTTTCTTCCTGAAACTCTACCCGCCTCGCTGGATCGCTAACCCAAACGCCCGCACCGCCGGTGCCGCAGGCGGCTGCGTATTGCTCCGCCGCAGCGCGCTAGAGAAAATCGGCGGCCTCGCCGCAATCCGCAACGAGGTTATCGACGACTGCTCCCTGGCCCGCGCCGTAAAGCGCGCCGGCGGACCAATCTGGATGGGAGTCACGCGCGCCAGCCACAGCCTTCGCGCCTATGTGACCTTCGCGGAAATACGCGACGTGATCGCACGTACAGCCTTCACGCAGCTTCGCTACTCCGCGTTGCTGCTCGCGGGAACCCTCGCCGGACTACTCCTGACCTACATCGCTCCCATCGCGCTCGTATTCACACACCCAGTCACTGCGCGCATCCTCGCGCTCGCTGCATGGCTGCTGATGTCGCTGACTTTCCTGCCGACAGTTCGCTTCTATCGGCTATCGCCGCTCTGGGCGCCGCTACTCCCCCTCGCCGCCTTGTTCTACGCATATGCCACGTGGCTCTCCGCCGTGCGCTATTGGTTCAACCGCGGCGCTCAATGGAAAGGCCGCGCCCAAGCCCCGCGTCAGGTCTGACCCTGTGCCTTTCGTTTATCGTCGTGCCTTCGTTTTTTCGTCGAAATACCCCCACATTCCAAGTGTCGAGCCATGGCGTCGAGCTCCCTCTTCCCCACGCCCCAAATTCTCCGTGATCTCTGTGCTCCAATCTCCGTGTCCTCTGCGTTAATTCTTCTGTTTTTTTTGCCTTCCTGCCCGTCGAACGCTTGCTAAGATACGCTTCGAGATTGATGGCGGAGGACGTCATGATTTCTGGCACTCATGTGATCATCTACAGCAACGATGCCGAAGCCGACCGCGCCTTCTTCCGCGACGTTCTGGGATTTCCATTCGTCGATGCTGGTCATGGATGGCTGATCTTCGGTATGCCCGCCGCAGAGGCCGCATTCCATCCCGCAGACGAAAGTGACCGTCACGAACTCTATTTCATGTGCGACGATCTGACAGCCGAAATGTCGTCCCTGGCAAAAAAGGGTGTGCCGTTTTCGGCCGTGCACCAGGAACGATGGGGCTCGATCACCAAACTCCGGCTTCCAGGCGGAGGCGAGATCGGCCTCTACCAACCCAAGCACAAGACCGCGTTGCAGCTCACGAAACCGGCCCGATAAAGTCTGCGTGACAGCGCCTGGAGGCTTCGTCATGTCCACCGCATCTGTAGCGAAGAGAATAAGTCCCATGCTGGCAGTCGCCAATATGGAGGAAACCATTCTCTTTTACCAGAAGGTGTTGGGTTTCACGCCGACCATGCAATCACCGGACTACTCCATCGTGGAACGCGACGCCCAGACCATCCATTTTCAAAAGGCCGCGTCCGAAGAGGTCATGAACTGTGTCCGCGGGCATACCGAGATATACCTCGAGGTATCGGACATTCGCTCTCTGTGGGAACACGTCAAGCCTTTCAAGACAAAATACAAAATCAGAGATCTGTTCGACAGGGAATACGGCATGACCGAGTTCCACATCGCCGACCCAAACGGCTGCCTCGTATTTGTGGGAGAGCCTTCCCGGAAATGAAAATCGAAGTCATGGAAGAATCCCCAGCAACGAATAGCCTCGCCGGACCGAATTTGTTATAATAGCGAAGTCGGTTAGGTACAGGGCTATATCCCGTTCGCCAGCAACTGGCCAAGGGAATGGCACCGGAGGCCACCATGAGTGTTGTCCCGAACACGGGCGACGGCAAAGTCACCGTGCCCGCTCTCTTGCAGCGTAAGTCTCCTGCGGATTCCCCATCACAAAAGATCATTTGTTTGACGGCCTACGACTATCCCACTGCCCGTATGCTCGACGAGGCTGGCGTTGACGTCATCCTCGTCGGTGATTCGCTGGGCATGGTCGTCCTCGGATACGAAAGCACGCTGCCGGTCACCCTGGACGAGATGATTCACCATACACGCGCGGTCCGCCGAGGAACCCGCCGCGCTCTGGTGGTGGCCGATATGCCGTATGGCAGCTACCACACCGATACCGCGGAATCCCTCCGCAACGCGGTCCGGTTCGTGAAAGAGGCCGGCGCCGAAGCCGTAAAGGTAGAGGGCGGCGAGCGTCGGCTGGAACTGATCGCAAGGCTGACCGAAGCGGAGATACCAGTGATGGGGCACGTCGGGCTCACGCCGCAGTCCGTGAACGCACTGGGCGGCTACCGCGTGCAAGGCAAAACGCCGGATGCGGCGAAGCAACTGCTGCGCGATGCGCATGCGGTGGAAGCGGCGGGAGCGTTTGCGGTAGTGCTGGAAGCCGTGCCGCGCGAGTTGGCCGCGCAAATTACCCGCGAGCTGAACATTCCTACCATCGGAATTGGGGCGGGCCCCGACTGCGACGGCCAGATCCTGGTGATCAATGATATGTTGGGGCTTACTTTCCATCCCGTGCCGAAATTCGCCCGCCAATATGCCAACGTCCGCGAGGTCATCTCCGGCGCGGTGCGCGCGTATTGCGAAGACGTGCGCGGCGGCAGTTTCCCGTCGGATGCGGAGTCTTATCATTCCGGTGAAGTCCTGAAACATCGGAAGCTGATTCACATCGACTGCTGAGGCAATCTGCAAGCGTATCTCCACAATTCCAAAGAACACGGTGACCCATGACGCCCGACGAAATGAGCCTGCTGTACGATTTCAATGCGTGGGCGAATCATCGGACGATTGACGCGGTCGCGGCTCTGACGCCCGAGCAGTTCACGAAACCTACGGGATCCAGCTTTTCTTCCGTGCGCGACACGCTGGCACACATTTGCGGTGCGGAGTGGGTTTGGCTCGAGCGTTTTCAGGGCCGCTCCCCATCGGCAATGCCCGACAATTCTCAGTTTGCTGACCTGGGCAGTTTGCGCGAGCACTGGGCGCCCATCGGATCGCAACTGCTGAAATTTGTTCGCGGGCTAACCCAGGAGGATCTCAACCGCGTGCTGGAATATAAAACCATGAAATTCGGCGTGTACAAGAGTCCGCTGTGGCAATCGCTGCAGCACGTCGCCAATCACGGCACGTACCATCGCGGTCAGGTCACTACCATGCTGCGTCAGCACGGCGCGCAACCCGTCCCCACCGACCTCATGCATTTTTACCGCGAGCGATCGGTAGCCGCGGGCGCTTGAGTCCGGAGCCCGAACCCCTTCTCCGTGGAAACCATCCGAACCATTGCCTGGATGAAAGAACGCACGCGGCTTGCGCGCGCCGAAAACCGCATCATCGGGCTCATCCCCACCATGGGCGCGTTGCACGCGGGGCATCTCGCGCTGGTCCAGCGCGCCCGCCAGGAATGCTCGGAAGTCATCACTTCGATTTTTGTGAACCCCAAACAATTTGGCCCCAAGGAAGACCTTGCGCGGTACCCGCGGACCTTTGCAGCGGACGCGGAGCAGCTCGAGCTCGCGGGCGTCGATGCTATTTTCGCGCCAGAGGCAGCCGACGTTTATCCGGGCGGCTTCCGCACGTATGTCACCGTTGAAGGCTTAAGCGATCGCCTCGAGGGCCGTTCGCGGCCCGGACACTTTCGCGGCGTAGCGACCGTCGTTCTGAAGCTGTTCGAGATCGTGCAACCGCACTTTGCCTATTTCGGGCGAAAAGACGCGCAGCAGGTGCGCATCATTTCGCAAATGGCCCACGATCTGAATCTCGACACCGGGATTGTCGTGTGTCCGATCGTTCGCGACACCGATGGCCTGGCGCTCTCTTCCCGCAATGCCTACCTCGATGCTGCTGAACGCCGCGCCGCGACAGTTCTACACCGCGCGTTGATCGCCGCGCGTGACGAACTAGCCGCGGGCGTGCGTGACGCACTCCAGTTGCAAACCGTGCTGCGCAAAGTGTTGCAAGCGGAGCCGCTCGCCGCCATCGATTACGCCGAAATCGTGGACGCCGACACCTTCGAGCCGGTCGTCCGGGTCGCCCGTCCCTGCTACGCGGTTCTCGCCGTGTTCCTCGGCAAGACGCGCCTGATCGACAATCTCTACATCGAACCCGCAGCCACCAACTCTGACGATCTGATCTTCCACATCTAACACCTTCGGCAACGGCTCGCACGAGGCACGGGTCTTGGAAGTCTCGGAACCAACTGCGTGGCTACTGCGACGCGGCGGCTAGGACCTCGGCGGCGTGATTTTTTACCTTTACGCTGTCCCAGATTTGCTCGATCTTGCCGTCGGCGGAGATCAGAAAGGTGCTCCTCACTATTCCCTGAAAGGAGCGGCCCATGAATTTCTTCACGCGCCAGACGCCGTAGGATTCGAGCATTTTGTGATTGGGGTCGCTGAGCAGCGGGAAATTGAGCTTTTGTTTCGCCCTGAATTTGGCGAGGTCTATTTCCGGGTCGGCGCTAGCGCCCAGGATCAGCACGCCGATTTTGTCGAAGTCCTTTTTTGCGTCGCGAAACTCGGACGCTTCGGTTGTTCAACCGGGTGTATCGGCCTTCGGGAAGAAAAAGAGGACGACACGTCTTCCGCGAAAATCCGCGAGCGATAATGCGGCGCCTTCGTCGGTCTTTAGGCGGAAGTCGGGAGCTTTGTCGCCGGTTTTTAGCATTGAGGTATACCTCGAGTCATGAAGATGGACGATGTCATTTCGTCTCTGACAGCAGCTTGCGCACGATATCGTTTACGGCTTGCGGGTTCGCCTGGCCGCGGGTGGCGCGCATTACCTGGCCGACGAAAAATTTGAAAACGCCTTCGTTGCCGGACCGGAATTTCGCTACGTTGTCCGGATTCTTTTCGATTACTTCGCGAGCGGCTTGTTCGATGGCAGAGGTATCGCTGATTTGCGCGAGCCCTTCGGCGGCGACGATTTCGGCGGCAGCGCGTCCGGTATCAAACATGGTGGCGAACACTTTTTTGCCGACGGCGGCGGTGATCTGGCCGGAGTCGACGAGCTTCAGAAGGTCGGCGAGCGCGGATGGAGGAACCGGGCTGGCTTCGATCTCCTTACCGGAATCGTTCAGGCGGCGAAGCAGCTCGGTTTGCATCCAGTTCGCGGCGTTCTTTCCCGACGCGCCGGCTTTGCTCACCGCTTCAAAATAATCGGCTCTTGCCTGCGTCGAGGTCAGCACTTCGGCGTCGTACGGTGTGATGCTGTACGCGGTAACGAAGCGCGAGCGCTTGGCTTCCGGTAGCTCGGGGAGCGTGCGACCGATTTCTTCGCGCCAGGCGGCGCTTACGTGTACCGGGAGCAGATCGGGCTCGGGGAAATAGCGGTAGTCGTGAGCTTTTTCTTTCGAGCGCATCGATACCGTGTGGCCTTCGCCTTGATTCCACAAGCGCGTTTCTTGCGAGATGCGGCCGCCACGTTCGATTACGCCGATATGGCGCTCGATTTCGTATTCCAGCGCTTTTTGCAGGAAGCGGAATGAGTTGAGATTCTTCACTTCCACTTTGGTCCCGAATTGTTCCGTGCCGCGCAGGCGCACACTAACGTTGGCATCGCAACGGAGTGAGCCTTCTTCCATGTTGCAATCGCTTACGCCGGTGTAGAGGAGGATCTGGCGCAGCGTTGTCAGGTACGCATAGGCTTCCTCCGGTGTGCGCATGTCCGGTTCGGAAACGATTTCGGCTAGCGGCGAGCCGCAGCGGTTGTAGTCGATGTAGGCTTTGGTCGCAGACTGCGCGAAGCCTTCGTGCAGATTTTTCGCGGCGTCTTCTTCGACGTGCAGGCGCGTGATACCGATTCGTTTTCTCGCGCCATCGACTTCCACCTCAACCCAACCACCCGTCGCCAGCGGCAGTTCGTATTGCGAGATCTGGTAGCCCTTCGGCAAGTCGGGATAAAAATAGTTTTTGCGAGCGAAGCGGGAATGCTCGTGCACCGTGCAGTTCAGCGCCAGTGAGGCGCGCGAGGCCATCTCGATGACGCGCTTGTTCAGTACCGGCAACGTACCGGGCAGGCCCAGGCACACCGGGCACGTATTGGCGTTGGGCTCGTCACCGAAGCGTGTGGAGCAACCGCAGAAGATCTTGGTGTTGGTCAGCAGTTGGACGTGGACTTCCAGGCCAATGACCGGCTCGTATTTTGCGAGCATTTCGGGCGACATGCTGAGCGTTTCTGAAACTAACCTCATCATAGAAGATCGGGAATTATAGCATCAGGCTGTTGGGTGCCAGTGGGTCGGGCTGGAGACCTGACTTAGAACCCAAAACCGCGCCCGCTTCCCTTCGAGACTCAGGGTAAACCTAAGCGGCCGGTACATTCGGAAGGAACGCGCTGATGACCACCCCCCTCCCCCCGGTTTTTTGTAAGTATTCATTCTAAAGATAGTTAAAGTGGCTTGTTTTGATAGAGTTTTGTAAGTATTCATTCTACAAGGCTTACACGGTGCCTCGTTTTCTTCTAAACCCCGCCCTCTGAAAGGACAGAGGGCGGCTACAGGTGGCGTCCATTAGAACCTGCCGGGTGACGGGATTTGGAATCGGCGTACACGTCAGAGAATAGCATGTGAGTATCAATTGGTTAAGTATTATGCAGGGAACCGTCGAAAATCGGTTGTGAGCGGCGACAGGCGGAATTAAAGAAGCGGCGGTTATGGTTGAACACTCCGCGAGGCAACTCCGGGAGCTAGGAGGTGGAGAGGATGGTTACGCGGGGACGGCCTGAGGGGCTGGATTCGATCAAGAGGGGAGTTTGGAAGACTTGTTCGAGGAGTTCGCGCTGGTAGACCGCGGAGGGGGGACCTACGCGGAGGGTCCTGCCGCGCTGGAGGAGCACGATCTGGTCGGCGTACTGGGCGGCCAAGTTCAGTTCGTGGGTGACCACGACTACGGTGTAGCGGTTTTCGGCGGCTAGTTTGCGCAGGGTGTCCAGCAGGCCTACTTGAGAGCCGATGTCGAGGTGGAGAGTTGGCTCGTCGAGCAGCAGGAGGAGCGGTTGCTGAGATAGGGCGCGGGCGAGAATTACACGCTGTTTTTCGCCTCCCGATATTTGGTCCATCCAGCGATCACTCAGATGCGCCGCGCCGACCTGTGCCAGAGCATTGCGGGCTATGGCGAGGTCTTCCCTGGTTTCAAAGCGCAACGTGCGGCTGTAGGGATGGCGGCCCTGGAGGACAAATTCCCAGGCGCGAGATGGGAACAGGAGGGGGCTTTCCTGTTGGACCATGGCGATCCGCTGAGCGCGGATGCGTGGAGGGAGCGAGTGGGTGACAAAGCCGTTCAGCAGTACTCGGCCAGAGAGCGGTGGCTGGGCGCCGGCGATCAGCTTGAGCAGCGTGGATTTGCCGCTGGCGTTGGGGCCGAGGATCGCGACGATTTCGCCGGGCCGTGCCTGGAAGCTGCTGGCTTCGAGGGTGAACAGCGGGGCTTGCGAGGGATTCGCGGAGTAGGCGTAACTGACCTGCTCGACGCTGAGACGAATGTCGGTGGCGCGGGAGTTGTCGGCGAAAGTGGAGGACGCGGCCATGGTGCGCGACGAGCTTACGCGAATTTGCGCCGCAGTAAATAGATGAACAATGGCGCGCCAGCCAGGGCGGTCATGGCACCGACGGGCAGCTCAGAGGGGGCGACCACGGTGCGGGCCACAGTGTCGGCGATGACCAGGACAATAGCGCCGCCGAACGCGGACGTCGGAATCAAAACGCGGTGGTCGGAGCCGAAAATCAGCCGCATCACGTGGGGAACCAGCAGCCCAACGTAGCCGATGGCGCCGCTGAAGGAAACGGCCAGGCCAGTCAGCAGCGAAGCGGCGATGTAAACGACCAGGCGGACGCGGCGAACATCGACGCCGAGATGCATGGCTTCTTTTTCACCGTTCAGCAGCAGGTTCAAATCAGAAGCGGTGGTGTAGATGATGGCGGTGGCGACGAGGAAGCCGACGCCCAGGACCCATCGCACACTAGGCTGGAGAGAGGCCGACAAATCCCCCATCAGCCAGAACAAAATGCCACGCAGATCACCGCGACCCGCCAGCGTGGAGATCAGGAACGTGATGATCGCGGAGAGGAAAGAGCCGGAAACGATGCCGGAGAGCAGCAAGGTGTTGCTGTCGAGCTGACCATTATGGCTGCCCAAAAAATAGACGACGGCGACGGTGGCAGCGGCGCCCAGGAATGCGCCGAGCGGAGTGACCACCGCCGACAGTATCAGCGGAAGCGCCAGATACGGTCCAGCAATCATCGTCAGCATGGCGCCCAGAGAGGCCCCACTGGAGGCTCCCAGAATGTATGGGTCCGCGAGGGGATTACGCAGCAGCGCTTGAAATGCGGTGCCCGCCACAGCGAGCGATGCGCCGACAACGATGGACAGGAGGATCCTGGGCAAGCGGATGTCGTAAACGATCATGTTGTAGTTGCTGGAGAGTTCGCCGGTCTTGCCGACGAGCACGTGAAGAAGGTCGAGGCCGAGGCCGTAGAGAGAGACGGGAACCGCGCCGAGCTTCAGGGCAATGACTACGACGACAAAGAGGATGATGGCGAGAACGCCACAACGCCAAATAACGCCTGGTAACGTTAGCGGACGCATGCGGATTCCTCGTTGGTGAACGGTTGGCGGCTTGTCGGGTTGCCGGCAGGGATGTCCTTCACGGATCGGGGTAAACCGGCGCTACCAGGGGCGGCGTTCGTTGAGGGTTGAAGCGGTGGGACGAAGTTGGGCGGAATCACGTTGTCTTTATTGTTGTCCTTCTCTTTCTCCTTCTTGTCTTTGCGGTCGAGTGGATCGGGATTAGCGCCGGGTTGATCGATGAAAGCTTCGGGGTGAAATTGTCTCGCTAAATCCTCGATGGCGGAAACGATCCGGGGCGCGGGACGGTCGATGGCATCGCTCGTTTTCGCGTAGCGGTGGTTGCGGACGGCGTCCAGAATGCGCCAGCCCGGCAAATCGGAGAGGGCTTCGATGTTTAGCGGCGTAGTCTCCGTATGGGTGTCGGGAAAGACAAGGAATTCCGGCTGGAGGCGCGCGACCTCTTCCAGGCTTACTTTCGGCCAGTTTTCGGAAGTATCCAGGATGGAAAGGCCGCCGGCGTATTGAATCGCATCGGCGATAAAGGTTTGCTTGCCGATGGAAATGAGCGGCTGGGTCCAGACGACGAAGAGGGCGGTGCGCCGGGGAAAGGGAGCTACACGTTTCTGAATGCCAGCGAGAGTGTGCTCGAGATCCTTGCCCAGGGCTTTTCCGGCATCTGAGACGCCCAGGATTTCCGCCAGATGCTGCGTCGAGGAGAGGATTGCTGCGACGGATTGCGGGTCAATGGTGTAGGTGGGAATGCCGAGGTTGGCGAGGGAAATGACCGTGTCGAGGCGATTCAAACTTTTCGTTGCGAGCACCAGATCAGGGTGCAAATCGGCGATGGCTTCGAGGCTGGGGTTGATGGCGCCGCCGACTTTGGGTTTGTGCTGGGCATCCGGGGGAAAATCGCAATAATCGGTGTCTCCGACGAGGAGATCCTGCAAGCCGAGGGCGTAAATGGTTTCGGTGATGCCTGGGGAGAGAGAAATGATGCGGTGCAGAGTTTGCGGAATGCGGATGGTACGGCCGATTTCGTCGGTGACTTCGCGGCGGGCTGGCTTGGCCGGAGTCGCCGGAACGGGAGCTTGTGCCGGAGATTGGGCGCGAGCCAGCGCGGCGCACAGGAACATTGCGGCCGCGGCGCATGCCGCAATGCCTAGATTTTTGGAGAAGGAACTTCGCAGCACGAATCTCCCCTGATTTAGAACTGGCTCTTACTCTGCAAAAAATTCCAGTGACGCGAGCGGCCGCGAAAATTGGTGAGATGGCGAGGCTTTACGGCAGCAGTAATTCCCCATCCGGCTTAGCTTAGCCCCCAGGCAGCTTGATCGATTCTATAGAATCGATTTTATAGAAAAGATGGCCTAATTGATCTGCTGCTCCTTGGACAATCCCTGGTTAATGCTTTTCAACGTCTGGAATCCGTCTTTGACGACCGTGGTCTTGATATTGTTCTTCGTTACGAGCACGGGTTTCAGCATTATGGTCGGCACCTGTATCTTCCCATTGCTTATCGTTCGTTTCGCGTCCGTCTTTTCGCCCTTTGCAAGGTGAACCGCTTCCTCCGCGGTTCGTTCCGCCTGGTTTGTGACCGGCTTGTAGACCGTCATAGCCTGCGTGCCCTGCGCGATGCATATGATAGCCGCCAAATCCGCATCTTGTCCGGAAACGAGCACTTTGCCGGCCAGGCTATGTTCGAGGAGAGCCTGAATCGCACCTCCGGCCATGGCGTCATTGGAAGCGACGACTGCGGCGATGTTGCCCTGGACGGAATCGATTGCGTTCAGCATAAAAAGGTACGCCTCGGAAGGCAGCCACTCTTTGGTGTAGCCATCGGCGACCACCTTGATGTCGCCGCGATCGATATATGGCTGCAGGACCTTCATCTGTTCGTCATGCAGAATCTTGGCGCCTTCGTCGTTGGGAGAACCCGCGATCAGCACATAGTTCCCTTTGGGCGCGTTTCTCACCAGATATGCTGCTTGCATGCGGCCGATCTCAACGCGATCAAAAGTCACGTAGAGATCGACATCGCTGTTCAGAACCAGGCGATCGTAACTGATGACCTTTACATTAGCGGCCTTTGCAGCGTCCACCATGCGGGCCGCCTTGGAGGTATCGTGCGGTAGTAAGACCAGCACTTTGACGCCTTTCTTGATCATGTCCTTCACTTGCTGGAACTGGAGATCATCGTCTCCATTGGCGTCGGTGAAGATCACTTCGGCCCCTAATTGCTGCGCCCGCGCCTCAAAGGAATCCCGGTCTGTCTGCCAACGCTCTCCCTTCATCGCTTCTATGGAAAAACCTATTTTTGGTTTGGCGTCCTGCGCGTGAGAAAATTGTCCGCTAAGGACCAAGACGAATATTGCGGAGAGAACCGCTAGAATCCTTGGGGATTTTTTCAAGACAGCTTCCTCCAGGTTTCTGCCGACCATAGCATAGCTCGCTAGTGAATCGCATCATCGCCGGAAGCCTTTGCGGAGACTTTGGCAATGACTGGTTGGCGGATTAACGGAAGTTTGCTACTCCGGCGGCGGCGCATCGCTTAGCGATTTTTCCAGTTGGGTTTGCGCTTTTCGACCAGGGCGCGGAGGCCTTCCTGGGAATCTTCGAGGCGATAAAGCTGGTTGAGAAAAATGTCCATGGATTGCTTGAGGCCGTCTTTAATGGAGAGGCCCATGCCGCCGAGAACGGCTTTTTTGGCCATGCTGAGGACCGGGGCGGAATGCGCGGCGATACGCGCGATGAGTTCTTCGACGGTTTTTTCGAGCTGGGCTTCGGGGACCAGGCGGTTCACCATACCGAGTTCGAGGGCGCGCTCGGCGGTTACTGGCTCGCCGGTCAGGATTATCTCGAGCGCGATTTTCGGACCGACAAGGTAGGGGAGGATCGTGGAGGCTAGCGGCGGGAATACGCCGATGGTGATTTCGGGTTGGGCGAAGCGCGCTTTCGGCGTGGCCACGACCAGGTCGCCGAACGCGGCCAGCTCGGCGCCACCGCCGATGGCCGGGCCGTTCACGACGCAGATGACCGGCTTGCCGACTTCGAGCATGCTGGTGAAGACGGCGTGGAAGGCTTCGAGCATCTGGAAGACGCGCTGCGAAGTGTATTCACCGATGTCGATACCGCCGGAGAAAACTTTGCAGGCGGAGTCGAGGACCACGAGCTTGACTTCTTCGGAGCTGCCGGCGAAGAGAATGCCGTCGGCGATTTCGCGGAGCATGGCCTCGTTGAGAAGATTGTGGTCGGGGCGATTGAGGGTCATGCGGGCGACGTCTTTGTCGATACGAAACTTTACGGATTCGAACTGGCTGGGGTGACGGCGCGCGGAGTGCGTGGTGAAATCGGTGGCGGCTACGGGCTCAATCATGTTGGGCCTCCGGAGATTGGGTTGCGACGGCAGCTGCAATGAGCGTTGTAGCTGGCCAAAATCGATGCTAGCACAGGGTTCCAGGGCCGCCGGGGGCGGGGAATTGGGCGCGTGCGCAAACAGTTTGCGGGGATTCGTGGCAACATCGGATGCGATGGAGAGCGTGAGGCGATGAGTAACGATACGGCCACGGCGGCGCGCTTGGTGGACGCGACCGATCCGGAAGGATTTCCGCAAGAGGTGGCGTGGGGGACCGCTTCGCCCGTGCGATTCAGCACGGATTGGCGAGGGTTGAACGCGGATGCGGAGCGGGAGACGGAGGTACGGCTGCTGTGGACTCCGGAACATTTGTATTTGAGGTTTGTGGCGAAGTACCGGAGCATCAACGTCTTTCCGGACGCGGATGCGCGCGGGTGGCGGGATCATTTGTGGGACCGCGATGTTTGCGAGGTGTTTTTGCAGAGCGATCCTGCGGTCGCGGGATATAAGGAGTTTGAAGTGGCGCCGAATGGATTTTGGATCGATCTGGACATTGCGCCGGGCGAAAAGCGGGATTTGCGGAGCGGGCTGCGGCGGCGCGTGAAGATTGATGATGCGGGAAAAAGCTGGCGGGCGGTGCTGGATTTGCCGATGAAGAGCTTGACGGCGCGGTTCGACAAGGGCGCGACCTGGCGGGTGAATTTCTTTCGGGTGGAGGGATCTGTGGAACCGCGGTTTTATTCGGCTTGGCAGCCTACGCGGACGCCGCAGCCTAATTTTCACGTGCCCGAGGCGTTTGGGAAGTTGGTTTTTGCGGGTGGCGAGTGATTGTGACTCGCCGAATCGCTTGGCGGGTGCTCGCTTGTTTGCTCTCCCTGCCTGGCTTTTGCGGGCTCGCGCTTTTTGACGCAGAAGCTTCGCAGACGTCAAACGCCGATGTTTCTCCCGTGGTCACGAAAGTGGAGCCTCCGAATTGGTGGATCGGGTTGACTCCGGAAGTGATGTTGCTGATTTCGGGGCGCGGGCTGGAGGCTACGAAGGTCGAATGCAATCTTGCTAGCTTGCTCGTGGAACGCACGCAGGCTTCGGGCGGCGGGAAATATTTGTTTGTGTGGCTGAAATTTGGCGCGGAGACGAAATCGGGGACGGCGGTTTGCCGGATTACGAGTCCGGAAGGAGTTACCTCGTTCGAATTGCCGATTGCTGCGCGCATGGAGACGATTCACCGGTTTCAGGGGCTTGCGCCGGATGATGTGATTTATCTGATCATGCCGGACCGGTTTGCGAATGGGGATCCGACGAACGATGAACCGGCTGAGGCGCAGGGATCACATGATCGCTCGAAGGCGCGCGCGTATCACGGTGGGGATTTGCGCGGGGTGCGGGAGCATTTGCCGTATTTGAAGGATTTGGGCGTGACGACGGTGTGGCTCACGCCGGTGGTGAAGAACGGGGCCGCGGAGGATTATCACGGTTACGGGGCCGTTGATTTGTATGCGGTCGATCCGCATTTGGGGACGCTGCGGGATTATCAGGAGCTGGTTGCAGCGGCACACCAGCAGCAGATGAAAATTTTGTTCGATATTGTGCCGAACCATGTGGGGCCTCGGCATCCGTGGGTGGCGAATCCGCCGCTGCCGGACTGGTTTCACGGGACGCCGCAACACCACACGAATTCTTCGGTACCGCCGTATGGATCGTTTTATGGCGAGACGAAGGAGCAGACTTCGGGACACGATCCTTTTGAGGTTTTGGTCGATCCTCATGCGCCTCCACGCTTGTGGCGCGACTTGACCGACGGGTGGTTCTTCGGAATTTTGCCGGACATGAACACGGAGAATCCGATCGTTGCGCAGTATTTGCTGGAGGATGCGATCTGGTGGGCGGAGTCTTCGGGGCTGGACGGGTATCGCATCGATACGTTTCCGTATGTGCCGCGGGCTTTCTGGTCGCGATGGAATGCGGGGCTGAGAAGAATTTATCCGCGGCTTACGACGATTGGCGAGGTGTTTCATCCGGACCCCAGCGTGACTTCATTTTTTGCGGGCGGGCAGAAGCGGTATGACGGTATCGATTCGGGTGTGACGACTGTCTTTGACTACCCGATGTATTTTGCTTTGCGCGATGTTTTGCTGCATGGCGCGGGCGTTGGGCGGCTTGCTGATGTTTTGCGGCATGATTCCTTGTATGCGCGGCCCGAGGAGCTGGTTACGTTTTTTTCGAATCACGACGTGGCGCGATTTGCGAGCGAGGGCGGGAGTTCGGCGGAGGATCTGAGACTGGCTTTCGGGTTGACGCTTACCTTGCGCGGGATTCCTGAGCTTTACTATGGGGACGAAATCGGGATGACGGGGGGCGGGGATCCGGATAACCGGCACGATTTCCCGGGCGGGTGGACGGAAGATCCGCGAAATGCATTCATGGAAACAGGCCGGACCGCAGAGCAGCAGGCAACGTTTACTTATGTGCGGAGATTATTACATTTACGGCGGGAGCATCCGGCGCTGACTGGTGGGCGGCTGTGGCATCTGGCGTCGGATGAGTCTGGTTATGTTTTTTTACGCGAGACGGAGGGGGAACGGGTCGTGGTGGCGTTTAACAATTCAGGGAAGGCGCGGAAATTTCGGGTTTCGCTGAGTGGCACGGCTGCGCAGGGATCGCAGGGAGATAAGGTGCTCTTTGGCGAGGGGATCGCGGAGATTTCAGGGAACGAGATTCGCGTTAGCGCGCCAGGTAAGTCGATATCGATATTTTTGTTGCGTTGAAGGCGGCAGATGGCTGGCCGGGCTAAAGCCGTCGCCTGCATTCGGCGTTTTTCAGAAAGTCAGCTGAATGGTCCAATTTTGTTGGGCGTTCGGAACGGTTGTGCTTACCGACCGAGACTTGGGGTCGTACTGCCAGTCGCGGGTGGCTTGTTGGCTGATGCGGAGTTCTTTGGGTTCGGCGGGAGCGCCGAAGATGGTCACGTGGGCGGTCTGCCACCATGGTTGGAAGGTGTTTTTCTCTGTTGTGGCGCTCACTGTCATTGAGCCTGACGAAACCCTGCAGGTGTACGTGGTGCGGCGGAATTCGCCTCGTTGATAGGCGAAAGTGTGGCCGTCGTCTTCGTAAAGCGAGCCGTGGCAATCGTCACCGGCGTAAACTTTTATTTCCAGCGGGCCGTTGGGTTTTTCTCCGGTGTTCTGCACGACTGGTTGCATGGGGATGATTGCGCCGGCGCGGACGTATAGAGGAAGTTCATCTAGAGCTGGGTGCAGCGCGATGTTTTCCGTGCTGGCGTGTTTCTGCGCGGTCCAATAGTCGTACCAATCTCCTGGCGGTAGTTGAATTTCTTCGGCGTCTACGGTTTCGGTAACTACCGGTGCGACGAATAAATCGCTGCCGAAGAGAAAATCGCGATTGTCGTTGTAGGAGCTTTCCTGTTGCGGGTAATCGAGGAAGACCGGGCGCATGAAGGGGAGGCCGGTGCGGGTCATGTATTCGATGCCGGTGTAAATGTAGGGAAGGAGCTGGTAGCGGAGCTCGATGTAGCGGCGGCGGATGGCTTCCTGCTCGGGGCCGCTGGCCCAGGGTTCGTGGTCGGCGGTGCCTTTCGCGGCGTGGTCGCGATAGATGGGATTGAAGACTCCGAGTTCGTACCATCGCGTGAGTAGGTCGAGAGGCGGCGAGCTGGCGAATCCGCCGATGTCGTCTCCGGCGAGCCCGTAGCCAGAGAGACCGAGATTCAGGAGCATCGGCGTGCTCATCGAAATGTGATTCCAGGTGGCGCTGTTGTCGCCGGTCCAGGTGGCGGCGTAGCGTTGCGTGCCGGAATAAGCGGCGCGGGTGAGGACAAATGGGCGCTCGTCGCCTTGCAGTTTGCGCAGGCCTTCGTAAGTGGCGCGGGCGTTTTCCATACCGAAAACGTTGTGGATGGCGCGATGGTCGGTCGATGTGCCGTCATCCAGGCGGTGGACGGTATCGAGGGGCATGGTTTTGTCGGCGCGCTGAAAGACGGATGGCTCGTTCATGTCATTCCAAAAACCGGCGACGCCCATCTTGACGAAATCTTTGTAGAGGCCGCCCCACCAATCGCGCACGCGGGAAAGAGTGAAATCGGGGAAGACGCTGTCGCCGGGCCAGACCGGGCCGACGAAAACGGAGCCGTCGGGATTCTTCACGAAGACGTCCTGTTTGATCCCGGAATCGTACGGAATATAGCCGTGACCCGGGTCTTTCTTGATGTGCAGGTCGGTGATGGTGATGGTGTGGAAACCCTGAGCGCGGAAGTCGACGATCATTTGTTCGAAGTGCGGGAAATATTCGCGATTGATCGTGAATGGCGCGTTGCCTTGCTGGTAGTCGATGTCGAAATAGATCACGTCGGCGGGAATTTTCTTTTCGCGAAAGAGGCGCACGACTTCACGAGCGCGCGCTTCGGGGTAGTAGCTGTAGCGGCATTGCTGGTAACCGAGGCTCCAGAGCGGGGGGAGAGACGCGCGGCCGACCAGCGCGGTGTATTCCGCGATGACTTTCTTCGGATCGGGGCCGGCGAAGAAATAATAGTTCAGCTCGCCGCCTTCGGCGCCGAAGGAAAAATAGTCTGGCGATTCCTTGCCGAAATCGAAGCTGCTGCGGTAGGTATTGTCGAAAAACAGGCCGTACGCGGCGCCTTTGCGGAGACCAATGAAGAATGGAATGGTCTTGTAGAGCGGGTCGGTGGATTCGCCCCAGCCGAAGGCGTCCGTATTCCAATTCAGGAAGGTGTGGTCGCGGTGATTCATGGGACCCGCTTTGTCTCCAAGGCCGTAATAATTCTCGTCTGGCGGCAATTTCTTCCAGATGCGGATGCGCTGGCCATTCCAGGCCATCGGCAAGGACGGTTCGTCGGCGAGGATGACTCGGCCTTGCGCATCGGCGAAAGAGATGAGCAGAGGAGACTTGTGAATGATGACGGTGAAACCGCCGGCCGAAAGGCGGATCTCGTCTTTACGGTCTTCCATTTTTACCGGGGGGACTTCCGGGGTTTCGATGACAGCCCACGATTTGTCGATCGGGAAGGTGCCCTGAGGGGCTACGCGGACGCGGATTATTCCGTCACGAGACGCGGTGACACGCACTTTCGCGCGGCCAGCGCTCACTTCGACTCCATCGGGGAGTTTCTCGACATGCTGTACGGCGCCCACGTGCTGCCAGCCCTCGGCGTGGGCGGGCCAAACCGCAACCACGATTGCGAGCGAGGCGAGAACCGTGACGCGAGCGAGTTTTGCATTTACGGTCTTACTCGTAGGCGCCAATCCTCGCATTTTTTATCCTGTGCGCTCGGTCTGTGAGCGCGGGCGATACGCTTGCTTATGCAGCGAGCCACTCCTCAAAGAAAGCGGAGGCCTTGGCTCCCTCAATGCGGCGGCGAACTGCGTCCATCACGCGGCACTGAGCGGAGTCTTCCCCATAAAAGGCCAGCCAATACGGAAGATGCAGGTCAATGGACTCACGCGTGCAGTCGAGCTTGAATTCGCGCAACTTGAAGAAACCTTGTTGAAAGACGACGCGCTGGACCTTGCCGGCCAGCAGTTCTTCGGCGCGTAGCCCGGAGAGGGCTGGGCGCAAGACATTCCGCGTCTCCAACTGGACGAGTTGCGCACCGGCGGGAACACCGGGGAATTCGAAGAGATCAAGAGAGCCGTCCACGGCATCCATCGCAAAGAAGCGCGTACGGGGCGTCCGGCCCAGTTGATAGCGGACGCGGTAGAGCGAGAACGGAACGTAAACCGCGGCAAGGCGGCGCAGCGGACCAATGCGAAAGCGCCGGTAGAGGGCGCCGAGTCCTGCGGCTGCAAATTTGCGCAGCGCTTCGTCTCGCGAAACGCTGGGCTTCAGGATTTGGATCGAGGTGGTCATGAATTGTGGACGATACCGCTCACCTTTAACGAAAGTAAATCCATAGACAGAGCACCGTCGCGATCAAGACATAAGTGAATGCGAGGTTCACCCGATGTTCCGTGCGCGTTTCTCTGGCAAGGTGCGCGGTCTTGACGTCGACGGTGTCGAGCTTCTCGTCTACGGTCGCGAAGGTGAGCCCAGCGATTTTCTTTCGATCCGGAGCCGGGAAAAGCATGCTCACGCCGATGAGCACCAGCGCGCACACAATGAACATCACGATCGAGTAGTGGAGAAAATTGATGTCGATGAGCGCGCGGATCGCGGAAGACTGATAGTGGGCGGTCTTGTCCAACACCTCGAGCACAAAGCGCACTGCGCCGAGAGCGAAGCCGACCAGCAAGGATGAGATTGCTCCCTGTCCATTCAAGCGCGGCCATAAAATTCCAAATATGAAGCAGACCGCGATCGGCGGACTGATATACGCCTGAACGCTCTGCAGATAAACCCACAACTGCGCACTAAGTACGTGAATGAACGGAACCCAGAGCAGGCCAAGGAGGACCATCCCTCCGGTGGCGATGCGCCCGAAGGTTACGAGTTGCTTTTCGCTGGCCGCGGGGCGGAGCTTTTTATAGAAGTCGAGCGTCACCATGGTAGAGGCGGAATTGAAGACGGAACTCATCGCGCCCATGAGCGCGGCCAGCAGCGCCGCGATCATCAATCCCACGAAACCGGTCGGAAGAAGATTCACGACCGCGGTGGGGAAAGCGATATCACCGTTGGTGACCGAGCCATTCACGATGGTAAAGAGCTGAGGATACAACGCGAATGCGATAATGCCGGGAACTACGAGAAGGAACACTGGAAGAATCTTCAGGAAACCGGCAAAAATTGTGCCGGCTTTCGCGTGGCCCTCGTCTCTCGCCGAGAGGACCCGCTGGACGATGACCTGGTCGGTACACCAGTACCAAATGCCAAGAATCGGAGCACCGAAGAAAATCCCTGTCCATGGGAAGTCGGGATCGGAGATCGGCTTGACCATGTGGAAGTAGCTCGCTGGCACCATTTCGCGCAAATGGGCAAAGCCTCCGACTTTGCCCAAGCCGATGAAGGTCAAAGCAATAGCGCCAGCGAGCAAAATCAGAGTCTGCACCAGGTCGGTATAGATGACCGCCGCGAGGCCGCCCGCAATTGTGTAGATCCCAGTGGCAATAACCAGGATGATTGCGGCGGTCCACTGATTCCAGCCGACAACGCGCTCCAGCACGATCGCCGCAGCGTACAAGTGCACCGAAATTTTCGTGAAAATGTAAGCGATGATGGAGATCGACGCCAGGTACATAGCGCAATTGCGATTGAATCGCCGCTCCAGAAATTCCGGCATGGTGAAAACGTTGGATCGCAAGTAAAACGGCACAAACACCCAGCCGAGCAGCAACAGGATGCAGGAAGCCTGCCACTCGAAATTTCCCGCGGCCAGGCCTGACGTCGCGCCCGAACCCGCGAGGCCGATGAAGTGTTCCGTCGAAATATTGGAGACGAAGAGCGAGGCGCCGATGGCAAACCAGCCGATTTTCCGCCCGGCGAGGAAGTAGTCTTCGGAGGTCCGTTCCTTGCGGGAGAAATAGAAGCCGATGCCGAACACCATGACGAAGTAGATCGCAATGATGACCAGATCCACCGGAGCGAGCGTCCGGTGCGTCACCGTAATCCCCGATGCAAACAGCATCCGAACCCCTCGACTTCTACTGATTACGGAAGATGGCCCACAAACTCGGTAGCGTGCATGCCGGCGTGCCCCCGTGCATCATGCGACCGCGCCTCCGTCTGGCACTCAACAGCGTCGTGTGTGTCCGACGCGAATTACTCTCCGCAAAATTGGTGCGGTAATCGTGCGCGAAGTCTATACCAGCGGGAAAGAAGGCTCAATGGGCGTTTGCTGATAGCATAGAATAGTTGCCGCGTAGGCGGCGTCCTGCGAGTGACAGGGCGCCTGCCATTGCGCGACTGGCTCGGAGAATGGCGCGTCCCGAACCCGAGCAAACGTTAACCGGAGGAATGATGATCAGGGTGCTCGCACCGTTCTTGTTTGGCTTGCTGTTTTGTGCCGCGGCATTGATGGCCGGCGACAAAACGATTTACGATTTCACGCTGAATTCCATCGATGGGCAACCCGCGCCGCTGGCGGCGTACAAGGGGCACGTCGTCATGCTGGTCAATGTCGCAAGCCGCTGTGGCTTCACGCCGCAGTATACGGCGCTGGAAGCGATCTACGAGAAGTACAAGGACCGCGGCTTCGTGATCGTGGGAATCCCTGCAAATAATTTTGGCTCTCAAGAGCCGGGCACGAATCAGGAGATCAAGACCTTCTGCTCGTCGAAGTACAACGTGACATTTCCGATGATGGCTAAGGTTTCGGTGAAGGGCGACGACAAGACCCCGCTCTATCAGTATTTGACCGACAAGGGGGCCAGCCCGAAGACCGGCGGAGAAATTCAGTGGAACTTCACGAAGTTTCTGGTCGGCCCCGACGGCCAGATCGTTGCGCGTTTTGAGCCGAAGATGACGCCGGATTCGCCGGAAGTGACCGCGGCGATCGAGAAGGCCTTGGCTGCGAAGTACTAGGGGCAATTGCGTTCGGTCGCGTTTCGTTTTCTAAACGTGTTCTAAACGTGGCGCAGCGACGGCAGAATTGCAGCGCCATGACTCCACCCTAGCTCAACAAGTTCCTGCGAATGCCCATTCTCTCCCTCCAGAACGTTACCAAGGACTACTTGTCGGACGGCCAATCGGTGCGTGCGCTCGATGGGATCTCGCTGGAAGTATCCGGGGGCGAATTTGTGGCGCTTGTGGGGAGAAGCGGCTGCGGTAAATCGACGCTGCTGAATTTGGCGGGCGCGATGGACTTTCCGACTTCCGGGCAAGTGCTGCTCGACGGTGTGCCAACTTCTTCCTTAAAGGACGCCGAATTGACGCAGCTTCGACGCGCCAAGGTCGGCTTCATCTTTCAGTCGTTTCAGTTGCTGAATACCCTGACTGTTTTCGAGAACGTGGAGCTGCCATTGCTGCTTGCGGGAAAACCCGATGCGCGCGCGGCCGCACGCGAACGGCTCGCATGGGTCGAGCTGGAGGGTCTCAGTGACCGCTATCCTCATCAGCTATCTGGCGGACAGATGCAGCGGGTGGGAATCGCACGCGCGTTGATTCATGGTCCCAGTCTTCTGTTGGCCGATGAGCCCACCGGAAATCTCGACACATCGACCGGTAACGACATCCTGGAGTTGCTCCGGCGTCTGGCGAGCGAGCACCACACCGCGACGATCATGGCTACGCATAGCGCGGAAGCCGCGGCGCTCGCCGATGTCGTGGTGCGGCTGCAGGACGGAAAAATCCAGGAAATTCGACGGCGCTGAAATGGCACGCCTCCTCCTTTTTTACCGCTTGATAGTGCGGCCACTGCTGGCGGAGCCGGTGCGCACCGCGCTTACGGTTCTCGCCATCGCGCTGGGCGTCGCTGTCGTGCTGGCCATCGATCTAGCAGGGACGGCGGCTGCGGGATCGTTCCGATCGTCGATGGAGACTCTCGCTGGCGATAGCGATCTCGAAGTCATCGCATCCGGCGGTGTCCCCGAAGGCATCGCAGGCACGCTCTCCGCGCTTCCCTTTCCAGTGCGGATTTCTGCGCGCATCGAGGACTACGCGATCGATGTGGACACCCAGCGTAGCTCTCCGCTGCTGGGATTGGATTTGATTGCGGAGGGCGAGGGCCACGAAGACGCGGCATCCAGCTTCCACATGGAGCGCCCGGAAGATGCGCTGAAATATCTCGGTCAGTACGACAGCATTTGGGTCGGGAAGAGTCTGGGCCACAAGGCAGGCGATCGCATCAGGTTGCTGATCAACGATCAGGTACGCGAATACACCGTTCGCGGCGTCTATCCGGATCTGAACGGGAACGCGGCGGCCGTGGTGATGGACCTCGCGGCGGCGCAGGTTGCGCTGAATCGTTTCGGACGTGTTGACCGCATTCTTGTGAAAGTTCCGCCGACGGCTTCGTTGGAAGAGTGGCAACAGAGTTTGCAGAGAGCGCTACCGGCAGGAGTTGAGGTGCGTGCGGCAGGCACCGGCACGGATGAGAACCGCCGCATGCTGGCCGCTTTTCGCTGGAATTTACGGTTGCTGAGCTACATCGCGCTCGTGGTTGGCGCGTTTCTCATTTACAACACGATTTCCGTGTCGGTGGTGCGCAGGCGCGCGGAGATTGGAATTGTCCGCGCACTCGGCGCTAGCCGGGGCACGGTTCTCGCTGCGTTTCTCGGTGAGGCGGCGAGCTTCGGCCTGATCGGCGCGCTGTTGGGCCTGCCGCTGGGCCGGTTGATGGCGAGCGGCGCGGTGAGATTGATGTCGGCTACGGTCGAGGCACTGTATGTCAGCAGCAGGCCAGGATCCATCGAGCTGAATGCCGGCGCGGTGCTGACCGCGATGATCGTTGGAATCGGAGTCTCGGTAGCTTCGGCGTATTCGCCGGCACGCGAGGCTTCGCTTGTGCCACCGGTTGAAGCGATGGCGCGCGGCAGGCGGGAATACACCGCGCGTGTTCACAAGACGCGCGATCTATGGATCGCTGTGCTGCTCGGACTAGGCGCGGCGACGGCTTCGCGTGCTCCCGCGGTTGCCGGCAAACCGCTGTTCGGCTATCTCGCCACGTTGCTGCTGATCGTTGCGTCGGCGCTGGCGGTCCCTGCCTTAGTGGATGCCACCACGCGTTCATTTTCACGGTTGCTTGGGAAAGTCCTTGGCGTGGAAGCTGCGCTCGCCTCGCGCAGCCTGTCCGCGTCGCTGCGGCGCACTTCGGTTTTGGTCGGGGCGCTCTCCACCGCGATCGCCATGATGACCGCGGTCGGTATCATGGTCGGAAGCTTTCGGCAGACGGTGCTTCTGTGGATGGGCGATCAGTTGCCTGCGGATTTGTACTTGCGACCTGCGGGTGACCCAGCGGCCGATCGTCATCCCACGATTTCGCCGGAACTCGCCGATAAGATTGCCGCGTTGCCGGGCGTGGCGGCCATCGATCGTTTGCGCGAATACGAGATCAGCTACGAGGGCATGCCCGCGGAACTCGGCTTGGTGGAGCTACGTCTATTACGTTCATATCACAAGGCCGACTTTCTGTCCGGGCGTGCGAGCGTCGATGTTCTCGGCGAGTTGCGCGACGCCAACGCCGTCATCGTCAGCGAGCCTTTTGCGAATAAACATCATGTGCAAAAAGGCGACGCCATCACGCTTTCGCTGGGCGATACGAAAACGGCATTCCGTTTAGCGGATGTCTTTTACGATTACTCAAGCGAACGCGGAGCCATTTTGATGGATCGCAACACGGCGTTGCGGTATCTGCCCGATCCAGCTCCATCAAACCTGGCGATCTATATCGCGCCGGATGCGCGACTGGAAAGCGTGCGCGCCGAGATTGAACGGGCATCCGCGGGGCACCGCGTGCTGATTTTTTCGAATCGCGATTTGCGTCGCGAGGCTCTGCGCATCTTTGATCGCACCTTTGCGATCACCTACGCTCTGGAAGCAGTGGCGGTGATCGTTGCGGTGATGGGTGTCGCGGGCGCATTGCTGGCGCTGGTCATCGACCGGCGGCGAGAACTGGGCTTGCTGCGCTTTCTGGGAGCAGCCTCGGGACAAGTCCGCAAACTGATTATGGTCGAGGCTGGTTTACTCGGCCTGCTCGCTACATTCGCGGGTGTCGCGCAAGGGTTTGCGTTATCGCTGATTCTCGTCTTCGTCATCAATAAGCAATCCTTCGGTTGGACCATCCGCTTTCACTGGCCGGTGGCCATACTGCTCAGCGCGTTGACGGTGGTGTACGCCGCCACGGTGCTCGCGGGTTTGTATCCAGCGAATGTCGCGGTGCGCTTGAACGCGATTGAGGTTGTGCATGAGGAATAGCCTGGCGTGCCTCGCAGCTGCTTTGCTCTTATTGCAGCCCGCGGCGCAGATGGCGCAGCTATCGGGCGCGCAGTACCGCAATGCGGTGCCTGGCTATCGCTACGAATTTCCTCGCGATCACTTCGATCATCCGGACTTTCAAACGGAATGGTGGTACTACACCGGAAACGTGAAGGCCGCGGATGGCCGTCGCTTTGGATTCGAGCTGACTTTTTTCCGGCAGGCTGTTAGTCGTGACCCTGCCAGAACGAAACCTTGGGACGTCCGCGATCTCTATTTTGCTCATCTAGCCCTAAGCGACGTCGATGGCTCCCAGTTCCATCACGCCGAACGTACCAACCGCGCCGGACCCGGCATGGCAGGGATCAGCGCGGCGGACGGCCGCATCTGGAATGGCAACTGGCAGATTCAATGGCAAGGCGTTGAACAGAAGATACAAGCGGTGGACGCCCGTTTCGAATTGCGGTTGAGTTTCCGCTCCGAGAAACCCCCAATCATTAACGGAGAAAATGGTGTCAGCCAAAAGGCCGAAGGGCCGGGCCGCGCCTCGCACTATATTTCACTCACGAGGCTCATCACGAACGGGCGCATCGGCGTTGCGGGCAGGAACTTTGAAGTAACAGGGGTCGCCTGGATGGACCACGAATTCTTTACTCATCAACTCGAGAGCAGTCAGGTCGGATGGGATTGGTTCAGCGTGCAGCTCGACGACAACACGGAACTCATGCTCTTTCGCATCCGGCGGAAGGATGGCTCGACGGACCCCAACTCCGCCGGCACATACGTCGATGCGCAGGGAACGAGCACGCATTTGCGTTCAAGCGACTTCACGCTGCAGCCTCTGGGCGACACCTGGACGAGCTCCGCCACGAAAGCCGCGTATCCCATTCGCTGGGAAATGAGCGTTCCGCGTTTAGGCATCGAGTTGGAGGCAAAAACGCCGCTGCCGTCGCAGGAGCTGGCCAGCTACTCGCAGATCTTCCCGAGCTATTGGGAAGGCGCCGTCACATTCGTCGGCCAAAAACAGCGCCAGCCTCTCTCTGGCGTCGGCTATCTGGAAATGACGGGCTATGATCGACCGTTCGAAATGGGCAACGACTGAAATCTTGCGCCAGAGCGGGGAAACAAAAAAAACGGAGCAAGCTGCGACGAGCTTGCTCCGGCTATACGACGGTTATGCACATCGGCTTTTGGCCGAAAGGTGAAACGAGCTAGTGTCCGCCCACAGTGCGCGTCTTATCGCGAGTGGTGGTCTCGTCCGTACCGTATGTGCGTGAAAACTCATCCACCTGGCGAGCAGCGTCTTCCTTGGCGATCCCGTAGCGTTCCTGGATCTTGCCCACCAACTGGTCGCGCTTCCCGCCGATCACTTGCAAATCATCGTCGGTTAGCTTTCCCCACTTTTCCTTTATCTTGCCGCCGGCTTGCTTCCATTTTCCTTCAACTTGATCCCAATTCATGGGAGCCTCCTCGGTTCTTGGGTACTTCCCTACCCGCTCAGAAGACCACCGCGGGCGCGCCTGGGAAATACAGCAGATCGCTGACAATGGCCTACAAAACCATGGACTCAATCCCACATGCTTATGAGTCTTATGAGTTGTTCGCTGACAAACGCAGAACGATGACTTTGCCGCAGTCGAGAGACCACGGCAATTTCACGCGCAGGTAGGTAGTAGAAGCTGGGGCGGCCCGCCTTGCCGCGACTTGCGAGTCCCGCCTCGGTACTCTCGAACTAAGCCTCAATAATATTGTTACGCACGGCGTAGCGAACAAGTTCGCTCACCGAATGACAGTCCAGACGCCGCATGATATTGGCGCGGTGGGTTTCGGCGGTCTTCACACTCAATCCGAGCGCCACAGCCACTTCCTTGCTGCTCTTCCCCTCGGCTAGCAGTTGCACGATCTCACGCTGCCGCGGGGTCAGCCGGGTGTGCGGTTCTTCCGGCCTCTCGTCCACCTTCTTCGGCTTCTTTTCCAGGTACCCGTCGAGCACAATTTGCGCCACTTTTGCGGTGAAAAATGTTTTGTTGCTGCGCACCGCGTTCACCGCGCTGACGAGATCCCGGCTGGCATCCGATTTCAGCACGTAACCCCGCGCCCCGGCATCCAACACCTCGCGGATCAAAGGATCCGACTCGTGCATCGTCAATATCAGGATCTTTGCCCGCGCATCATTTTTGATCATTTGCCGCGCCGCCTCTAATCCGTTCAGCGAGGGCATGCTGATGTCCAACACGGTGACGTCCGGCTTCATGGCCCTGGCTTTCTCCACGGCCTCGCGCCCATCGCTGGCCTCCGCAGTCACTAGCCATCCCGGCTGCGCTTCCAGCAGCGAGCGCAGCCCTTTGCGTACAATTTCGTGATCGTCCGCAACTAATAATCGTACGGGTTCCATGTCTACCTCCTCAATTTTTCAGACCCGGATTCGCGAGAGCTTTCACCGGTGCGAGGCCTTCTTGCGCCCTAAAGTCAGCTTCGCCGACACATTAGAAATAAAGAAATAACGCTTCTTACGGTATATGACGTCGCCCGAACCCACCCTGGTTGCTGTTATTTTCGACCACCGTGTGGGTGCAACCCATGCTCCATTTCGCACCGTCCCATGCCCCGGTCTCAAATTGCGGTAGGCAGGCGACTTACGTCCCTGTTAGGTCCTAGTACGTTGGAGGAAGCCCGCCGTTGTGATCCGAACTTTTTACATTGTTCCGCATACAATTTGGAGGCCCAGGCTGTATCCCACCCCAAACCCCGCCAGTCGCAGCCGCTACACGATGGTTCCGCGGCCAGTAAGGTCTCTTCGGTATGGAAGTTGTAAGTCGGCTTCTGTACAACTGAGGAGAATCGTGGCCCAAATCAAGCAATCAAGAATTTGCCTGTAGCCCGATTGGGCCCTCGTCTAATCAGTTTTTATACGAACCAAGGAGGTCTCTGATGTTGCGCTGGGCATTAGGCTTTTTCATCGTTGCGCTGGTGGCCGCACTTTTGGGATTCACCGGAATTGCTGTGGCTGCAGCGGGAATCGCCAAGATCCTGTTCTATCTTTTCTTAATTCTGTTTCTGGTTACGCTGGTCGGACACCTCCTGCGCAGAACGTAGTTCGGATCAGGAAGGTTCAGATCAGGAAAGAAAGTTCGAAGCGCCCGGGCGAAGCACTGGACGTGCGTTTCGCCCGGCGCCAAGTAAGAATCTTTGCGTAAGTTTGGGGTCTCTTGTCCAACGCTAGGAGGCGTGCATGAAGCCGCTCGGAGTCATTCTGATCGTGCTCGGGGTGCTAGCTCTCGTGTACCAGGGCTTCTCCTACACAACGCAGAAGAAAGTGTTGGACGTCGGCCCGATCCAGGCCACGAAGCAGGAGCGCCATACGGTACCTCTCCCTCCAATCTTGGGCGCGCTGGCCTTGATTGGCGGTGTTATCATTCTGGTTTCAGACCGCAAGAGTTAGCTCGCAGTAAAGATTTTGTTCTCGATTTCAGGCCAAACGAAGACGGAAAAGGAGACTGGGGATGAAGCAGTTAAACAGGAAATATTTTGCAACACTGGTCGTAGGCGCGTTTGCCTTGGCGGGTCTGGTCTTCGCACCAGCGTCCTCGGCAAAAGCGAAAGATGACGATACCAAAGACAACGACCGCATCCAGAATGCGGGCACCGTGGTCCAGGAAATTCTCGACATTCCCGACGATATCCCTCAAGACCTACTCGACAAGGCGCGCTGCGTGATCGTGTATCCCTCCGTCATCAAGGCGGCGTTCATTGTTGGCGGCAGCTACGGCCGTGGCGTGATGACCTGCCGCACTCACAAAGACTACACCGGCCCGTGGGGCGCTCCCACCATGATGGCTCTCGAAGGCGGCAGCGTTGGTCTCCAGATTGGCGGCCAGGCGACAGACTTCGTCATCCTGGTCATGAACAATCGCGGCGCGGATAGCGTCCTCCATAGCAAAGTGAAACTCGGCGGCGATGCTTCCGTCGCAGCCGGTCCCAAGGGCCGCGACGCTACGGCCGAATCCGACGTTACCTTGCGAGCTGAAATGTTGAGCTATTCGCGCGCCCGCGGCGTATTCGCGGGCATCTCCCTCGAAGGCTCTACAGTCCGCCCGGATAACGATGCGAACAAGCGCATCTATGGCAAGGAAATCACCTCAGAGGACATCATCACGGAATCGCGGCTGCACGCTCCTGAGTCCGCGCACCTCCTGCTTTCTCGTTTGCAGAAAGCTTCTCCGCACCGCAAGGAGTAGCTGCTGACGACGCAAGTTTAACGGTTCATCAAAATGCAAAGGGCGGAGAGAGATCTCCGCCCTGTTTTTTTCGGAGTTGAGTTCTTTTTCCGCGCCGCGATCCCTCCAACCCCTGGAAGTGCGCGGACCTGCCCGTTGGTTTTGTATCCAAATGAACTCGTTGGGACGGAGCGCTAGTCGCCCTCTTGCAGGCCAACCTTGCCTTTTGAGACCTCAAAGGGCTCGCTCGAGGCTCCGGACAGCGTCTCCCACCCACGCCTTGACAAACTCCAATAGATGAAATAACCAGCCAGCGCCGCCACCGTGAGCAGTACGAAACCCGTAACCCAGGCCTGCAGCACAAGCTCCCCGATCCCGAACATGCAGCAATACACCAGCGTGCAACCCATGACCCAATCGAACGCATTGGCCTTGAAGTCGCGCACTGGCTTGATTTCCGGAGCCAGCAGCGCGATGCGCTTCCACCCGTGAATGGTGGGATGAACGCGCCTGTAAAATTTCAGCAAGCGCTCATCGGATTCCGGCCGCGTCAGCAAAGTAGTCGCGAGCCAGACGACCGTGGTCGCTGCGGTGGTGATCAGCGCGGTCTTCGCAAACACCACGGCATTGTTTCCGGAAAACTCCAGACGCTGCAGAGACACAGACACCACAAACGCCGCGATCATCGCGGAAATCTCGCTCCAGGCGTTGACACGCCACCAGTACCACCGCAGCATCAACACGCCGCCGGTCCCCGCACCCATCCCCAATAGTAGTTGCCACGCCGATTGAATCGATGTGATGTGCGCAGCGGTGTAGCCGCTCAGAATCACCAGCAGCACGATAAACATTTTGCTGACTCGCACGTAGTGCTTCTCGCTGCCCTTACGCACGACGAACCGGCGGTAAAAATCATTGATGAAATACGAAGTCCCCCAATTCAATTGCGTGCCCACCGTCGACATGAAGGCCGCCAAAAATGCCGCCACCATCAACCCGCGAAGCGCCGGCGGCAGGAAATCGCGCAGCACCATTACGTAGCCCTTCTCCGGCTCGGCCGCGAATTCCGCGCTCGGATGCAGTCCTCCGTGCGGCGAATATACCGCTACCGCCACTAAACCCGTCACGATCCACGGCCACGATCTCATCGCGTAGTTCGCGATGTTGAACCACAGCGTCGCTCCCAGCGAATTTTTCTCGTCTTTCGCACTGAACATCCGCTGCGCCACATATCCGCCGCCGCCGGGCTCCGCTCCCGGATACCAGCTCGCCCACCATTGCACTCCCAGATACAGCACGAACGTGATCACCGGCAGCGTCCAGAGCGCGTCGGTAGTCCATCCCAAATGAAACGACGGAAAGAATGCCGTCACTGAACCCGTCGACTGCCCCGTTTGCCGCGCGGCTTCGTCCACGTGCGAAAGCTGCAACTTCAACAGCGTCATTCCGCCAATCTTCGAAACCGCTACCCATGCCAGCACGATGATCATCGACATCTTCAAAATGAATTGAAACAGGTCGGTAACCAGCACACCCCAAAGCCCGCCAATGAACGTATAAATCCCCGTGAAGGGCACCAGCAACAGCACGCAAATCAGCAAACCCGTGTGAGCGGGCTCTCCAAGTGTGTACCGAAAGAAAGTGTGCCCGGCGATGCCAATCTCCAGAACGCGCCCCTGCGCGATCGCATCTCCCAGCAACACTGTCGTGATACTGATCATCGCCTTGATTACCCAACCCAGGATCAGGCAATTCATCAAGCCGCCCAGATAGATCGCCCGAAAGCCGCGCAAAAACGCCGCGGGCTTTCCCTCGTATCGTAGTTCCACAAACTCCACGTCCGTAAGAATCCCCGCGCGCCGCCAGTAACGCGCGAAAAAGAAAACCGTCATCATTCCGGACAAGCACTGCGACCACCAGATCCAATTCCCGGAAATCCCGTTTCTTGCCACGACTCCGGTTACAAACAGCGGCGTATCCGCGGCAAATGTGGTCGCCACCATGGACGTGCCCGCCAGCCACCACGACACATTTCGTCCGGACACAAAAAACTCCTCGGTGCTACCCGAGGAGCGTCGCCGATAGTACAAGCTGATCAATAAATTCAGCAACAGGTACGCGGCAATTACAATCCAATCGGTTGCGTTGAGAGCCATGGTTAGGCGTTCACTCCAAAAACCACGTTGACCCGGAAGTGTAGACCCAATACTGTATTTCGCGATGACAATTCTTCACCCAGCGCACAATCGCCACGGCCGATGTAGGCGCGGGACTTTAGCTCCGCCGCCCCAAAATCCCGTCGCCCTCGGATGCGAGTTACCTGCTCAAGCGGCAGCGAATGTAAAAACCGATACCGCAATTGCGACCAGCCCGCCGGCGTCCCACAAAATATCAAACCGCTGGAATTATATGTTTAAATCGTTTTAAACTAGAAGCTGGTAAATCGAACGAACATGCTCCTCATCCTGAAGCCCAGCAAGGAAGAACTCGGTCGCGAAGCCGCACGAATCGTCGCCAACGCCATCCGCAGAAATCCGGCGTTGCGTTTGGGTCTGGCCACCGGCAGCACCACGCTCGGCATGTACAAAGAATTGGTTCGCTTGCACCGCGATGAATCTCTCGATTTTTCCCAGGTCGTCACCTTCAACCTTGACGAGTATCTCGGCCTCTCCGCCACGCACCCCCAGAGCTTCCACCACTTCATGCAGCAGAATTTCTTCGCGCACGTAAACATTCCTCCGGCAAGCATCCACATCCCGGATGGCACCGTGGCTGGCGACTACGATCGTTATTGCTGCTCCTACGAACAAGCCATCCGCGAAGCCGGAGGCATCGACCTCCAAATCCTGGGCATCGGCCGCAACGGTCACATCGGTTTCAACGAGCCCACTTCCAGCCTGGGCTCCCGCACCCGCCTGAAAGTACTCAGCAAGGAAACCACCGACGACAACCGCAAATTCTTTGCCGCCGAAGAAAAAGTCCCCGAATGCGCCATCACCATGGGCATCGGTACGATCCTCGAAGCCAAACGCATTCTTCTGCTGGCCAGCGGCCCCTCAAAAGCCACGGCCATCGCGCAAGCCATCGAGGGTCCAGTCACCGCAAGTGTCACCGCCTCCGCGCTCCAACTCCACCCCGACGTAACCTTCATCGTCGATCAGCAAGCCGGCGCGCAACTCAAACACCACGACTACTACCGCCGCGTCCTCGAAATGACCGCCATCCTGACCCCCGATCGCCTCTAAGCCCGATCACCTCTAAGAGAATGCGCGTCAGAGCGGTTGAGGTACCCCTTGCAACCCTCACGACAAGTTACGGTGAGGGCTTCTTTGGCTAGCCATGCCCACAGTTATGCAAGGCAACCTATCACTCAACTCAACACGTCTCTTATCGCATATTCACCCGGCGGAGAGCCTTGATGAAGCTTATTTTGGTGACCTTTGCATTGTTTCTTCTAACCGGCCCTGCATTGGCGCAGACTTCTAAAACCGCGCCCACGCCAAAACAGGATCAATGCGAAGTCGCGGGAATGGTAGTGAAGCTTGCCGGCAGCGAACCCCTGCGTAAGGCCAGGTTGAGCCTCCGGAGTATGGACGACCGGACGCACGCGGTTGCCTTCGTCACCGGAGCGGACGGACATTTCGAGTTCAAAGGCCTCGATCCCGGGAAGTACAAGCTGACGGCTAGTCGACTGGGCTACGTGACGTCCGAGTATGGTCAACGGAAGCCGACCGATCCGGGCGCCATTCTGACCCTGCGTTCCGGGCAAGTCGTAAAAGACCTATTATTTCGATTGATTCCCGCCGCGGTGATTTCAGGCAGGATCATGGACGAGGATGCCGAGCCGCTACCGGGCGTTAACGTCAGCGCGCTGCGAGAGGTCTACGACCAAGGAAAGCGAGAGCTCGGTACCAGAGCGGTGGCTGAAACGAATGACTTGGGGGAGTACCGCCTCTACGGCCTGGCTCCTGGCCGCTACTTCATCAGCGTCGTATACCCGCAGTGGAACCGCTTGGGAGAGTCGGATGAGTCCGAAGAGAGTGAAGCAAGCACCCAAGGCTACGCGAAAATGTATTACCCCGGAACGCCGGAGGCGGCGCAGGCAAGCGTTATTGTCGTTAAACAAGGAGAAGAAATCCCTTCAGTTGAGATGCTCCTGCGGCAGGTGCTGGTCCATCGAATCCGAGGCCACGTTTACAACCAGATCACTCACAAACCCGGAGTGGGAACAGATCTTATTTTGAGGCTCAAGACGAGAGGTAACGAATGGGATGCTGGAGTGCAACAGACAAACGTGCAAAAGCAGGACGGCACATTCGAGATTCCCGCAGTTGTTCCCGGTTCGTACGTGCTGACGGGGTATTGGTTCGACGAAGGTAAAACCTATTCCACAACGACGCCGCTCGACGTCGGCAATGCCGATATCGAAGGGCTTTTAGTCACAATCGCGCCGGGAGTCGCCATTAGGGGACAGATTATCTGGGAAGGCAAAGCGAGTCTGGAGAAAGACGAGCTCTCGGTGATACCGGGACTGGTGGATTCACCTGTGTTTTTTTTAAGCGAAACCCGCGTCGCTCCAGGGAATTTCTTTACGTTGAAGGATCTCAGCGACGGAACCTATCGCGTCAGAGTAACTGGCGAGTCCAAGGATTGCTACATTAAGGAGATTCGATACGGCCCGTCCGACGCGCTAGACGACGGGTTCACGGTGGCCAGTAGCGCCCCCGCCAACCTGGAAATTACGATTAGCTCACGCGGTGCGCGAATACAGGGAACAGCGTCGGATTCCGATGGTTTACCTGCTGCGGGTGTTTGGGTGGTCCTGGTGCCGAGTGCGCCGCATCGATTGCATCACCGATTGTACAAATCGCAATCGACCGATCAGTACGGGCGCTTTGATCTGCGGGGAATCGCCCCCGGCGATTACAAGCTATTCACGTGGGACGAAGTCGAAGAAGACGCGGATTTCCTTAAACCTTTCGAAGAAAAAGGAGAGAAAGTAAGCGTGCAGGAAGGCGATTCAAAATCAGTCAACCTCACGGAGATAAAAACCGCCAGCCCGGAACAGCAAAAGCCCTAGACTCGCGCAGTTGCGAAGCGCACAGCCAGAAATGGCATGCCACGTTCGATCGGACACGACTTCAGAACGGCTTGCGAACGGTTACAGCGGTTGGCGCGAGGAGCGCACGAAATCGCGCAGTACCGTAACGTTAGGACCGTAGGCGCCAATGCGCCCGGCATCTACGGGGAGACCGAGGCGCTCGGCCAGATCGAGATCCACGCCCGCATCGTCCAGCTCCGACAAGCTAAAGCCCTGCGCGGGCAGCACTCGGTTAAGACCAGTCGGGTAGATCGGACGGGGCGGCCGATGCCGCTGCCAGGGCCTGCGGGCCAGTTCGTAAAATTGTTGCCAATCGCGTTTGTGCCAGGTCGTCATTTCGTTCACGCTGTTCTGCTGCTCACTGTCTCATACGTTCGTTATGTTGCGTTGGATGCTAAAACTCCGTTTTGGGTAGCACCCAAGATGCCCTAGTTTCGCCGTGCAAAATACCGTAGGCCGCTGCGTAACTTCACCGAACCGCTGCTTGCGGCAAGCCTGCTAAAGATATACGCCTGCGCAGTCTTGACGAGACATTTCCTCGCCTACTGTTTCAAACCCGTTACCGGGTTAATTGTTTCGCGTACTTTTGCCTTCGGCTTCCGTGTTGCTGCTTCGCCTGAAACCGGGAGGGTGATCCGTCGATCAGTTTGTTTCCGCGGAGCTGCCGTTAGGGGCTGTATACTATGCGCATAATTCTAAACTTGCCAGCAAAAAGAATTCCCGCCTGTGGATACCGGTTGATATTGGAAGACAAAAAAGAAGATTTCTCGAAGCTGGCCTTGCCTTATTCCCTTCAGTATCCCCCGCGACCAACGGCCTACAGGTGCGGCGCAGGATCTCTTCGAAAACTCCGGGTTTCGTCAGGGCACGGCTTCCGTTTACCCAGAGCTACGAAGGGCCGTGCCGTAAATGAAGCCGAATCAACAAGGCTCTAGGCGCTGAGGGATTCTTCTCTCAGTTCTCACCCAGACTCTTTGGGCCCAGGCCGGAAAACGGATTCTGGCGCGTCGCCTACGACGGTGAGAAACAAATCTAGGTTTGGACACGCAACTACCGCGTAGGACTTCTGGAAGGGGAGCTAAGCGGCCCGCCGGGAGATGAGCCGCGATCTGAATAGGAAACCGAGCCTTGCGCGCGGGCCTGTCGACCCACGGCAAGCAAACCTGCCTGCAGCGGACAGGTTACCAGCGATTGCCGCGGTCGCC
>Ga0073928_10000491_pt1 | contig 93051 bp, 83 predicted proteins | sample PaiPotPPA55metaG_FD_76969 | JGI IMG/M metagenome (GOLD analysis project Ga0073928, IMG submission 76969) | Iron sulfur acid spring bacterial and archeal communities from Banff, Canada, to study Microbial Dark Matter (Phase II) - Paint Pots PPA... ...
ATAGATGATCGCCTTTGCCATCCGGTACTCGGGCACGCGGGACGGACCGGTGAATTCGTTCAGCAGCGGCTTGCACAGGCCGTGCGTCCCCTTGCCGTCGAACCGGATCGTCTGCTTCGGAATATCGGGAGGATAGGCGAATTCGAAATCCCCGCTGGCGGCGCGCGCCTCGACATTGGCTTTTGCGGCATCGGCGGCGGCGGCAAATGTGACGCCGAGCTTGTGGGTGTTCGACAGCTTGTTGAACTCGAAGATGGCGTCCTTGAACACCCGATCCCATACCGCCTTGCCGATCGAGTCGCCGAAGCCGATCGTCAGTTCCCCCTTTTTCTTGATGTCGTCGGGCCACGGCACCCGCGACGGCAACTTCCCATTGGCCATGTCTCGTTTCCCGCGATAGGCGTTTTGTCCGGCAGTGCCGGGGTTGCCAACAATCTTGCGGCTTATGATCGGGGTTTGCCGCGTCGCCGGCAACGACACGGGCGCCGGTAGCAAGTGAGGGTGGAAAAGCGGAACCCATTGGCCAAGCGTCGGCTCGCCGCCGGTTGTGACGGATTCCGCTTCGCTCATTCGGACCACGTCCATCGTGACGCATGGCTGCGGCGGAGCGGCTGGTATAGACGTTCCTCGCCATCCGTTGTGTGAATGTGGCGATCATGATCGGCTCTTTTCTTCTTGTCGGGCTCATACCCGCTTTCCGGCGACTTCGGGCCACTCGTCAGGAGTCCGAGGCTCGGATAAGTCGGCCCCCGCTTTCGCCGGGACGGCGGTTGGCGTGCGCGTTTGCGGCATCGATGTTGCTGCTGGCGCAGGTATCAGTGGAGGCCGCGGCGCCCGCTCCGGCGGCGCTGACGGCGCAGGACCAGACGCAGCTGCAGCGTATCGCCGCGTATTTGAACGGCATTCATACGATGAGCGCGCGATTTCAGCAGGTCGCGAACAACGGCGCGGTCAGCAGCGGCCGGCTCTGGGTGTCGCGGCCGGGGCGCATGCGCTTCGAATACGAACGTCCGAACACGCTCGCCCTCTTGGCCGACGCCGGTTACGTCTACCAATGGGACAAGGAGTTGCAGCAGACCGCGAAGGTCGAGCTGCGCTCGACGCCGGCCTGGTTCATCCTGCGCGACCCGATCAGTTTTGGCTCGGACGTCATCGTGACCCGGTTCGAGCAGGGTGGTGGCACGATTCGTGCGACCGTCGTCGAGGACGCGCACCCCGATCTCGGCTCCCTGACGCTGGCGTTTACGGAAAATCCACTATCATTGCGACAATGGACTGTCGTGGACCAGCAAGGGCGGCATACGACCGTTACCCTGTCCGATGTACAGATCGGAGTGGCACTCGACCCCCGGCTGTTCCAGTATCAGTACCTGTTCAGTCCGCCCACTCAATAACCAAGCCCAATAACCCAACCAGAGCAGAGCCTTGATGTCCGGCCGCACCCTTCCGCTGATTGGCATTCCGAGCTGCGTGCGTTCGATCCACGAGCGCGCTTTCCACACCGTCAACGAGCGCTACCCGAACGCGATCATCGATGCGGCGCACGGGCTGCCGCTGATCATCCCGGCGATCGGGCCGAAGACGGATTGCGGTGCGCTGCTCGACCGGCTCGACGGCCTTCTGTTGACCGGCAGCCCATCGAATGTCGAGCCGCACCATTATGGCGGGCATCCGAGCCGCGAAGGCACACTGCACGATCCCGACCGCGACGCGACGACATTGCCGCTGATCCGCGAGGCGGTGCGCCGTAACATGCCGGTATTGGCGATCTGCCGCGGCATCCAGGAATTGAATGTCGCGCTCGGCGGTTCCTTGCATCAGCGGATCTTCGAGATGCCCGAGCGCTTTAGCCACAAGCGGCGGCTCGGCCGCGGGCCGCTGACCTCGGACGACGAGCGTTACGGTCCGGCGCATCCGGTGACGCTGACACCGGGCGGGCTGTTCGCGCGGCTCGCCGGCACGACCGAAATCATGGTCAATTCACTGCATGGGCAGGGGATTGATCAGCCGGCGCCCGACCTTCTGATCGAGGCGGTCGCGCCCGACGGGCAGATCGAGGCGGTCAGCCTGCCCGGTGCGCGATTCGTCGTCGGCGTCCAGTGGCACCCGGAATACAAGCCACTCGCGAACCCGTTCTCGAAAGCGTTGTTCGAGGCGTTTTCGCAGGCCTGTCATGCAACCGTTGCGAGGACTGCGGCGAAGCGCCGCGCGGCTTAATCCAAAAGCCAGTTGGTTCCGCATGCGGCATATGCGTTTTTGCCGCGAATGCATGCATGATTCGCATTTTGGAACCGTCCGCCCGTTCCCATGTTTTCAGTCCAGAAGCGGAGAGGGCGACATGCCCTCTTAAACCCGGCCCCGTCTCCCCTGCGGGTCCGGATTCCCCCAAGCGCTTCTGACAAGCAGGCGCCCGGTCCTCCCCCCCGACCGGGCGCCGTTTTGTCTTGCCCCCCAATGTGCCCGCGGCATCTGTAATCCTTGGCTTGTCAACCGGCCGAGGAGCGAAGCACTCTGTGTTCATACCTCATTAGTGTTAACAAATCCTAACCGTGCGGCTCATTACCTGGAACATCAACTCGGTGCGGCTGCGCGCCGGTCTCGTGCGCCGGCTTATCAGGCAGGCGGACCCGGACGTCCTGTGCCTGCAGGAGACCAAGACACCGGACGAGCTGTTCCCGCGCAAATTCTTCGAGAAGCTCGGCTACCGCCACATGCTCGTGCACGGCATGAAGGGCTACAACGGCGTCGCGATCCTGGCGCGTGAGCCGTTTGTGTCGTCGTCGACACGTGCGTGGTGCGCCCGCACCGATTGCCGGCACGCGATCGTCGAACTGCCGGGCGGCATCGAGCTGCACAACATCTACGTGCCGGCCGGCGGCGACATTCCCGATCCCGAGGCAAACCCGAAATTCGCGCACAAGCTGCAGTTTCTCGACGAGCTGACCGCCTGGTTCGCCGCCGAGCGCGACGGCGGCAAGCCGATGATCGCGGTCGGCGATCTCAACGTTGCGCCGCTCGAAAGCGATGTGTGGTCGCACAAGCAGCTGCTGACCGTCGTCAGCCATACGCCGGTCGAGGTCGAGCGGCTCGGCAAATTGCAGCGGGCCGGCGGCTTTGTCGACGCGGTCCGCCACTTCGTGCCGCCCGAGGAGCGGCTCTACACCTGGTGGAGCTATCGAGCGCTCGACTGGGCCAAGAGCGACCGCGGGCGAAGGCTTGACCACATCTGGGTGACACCGCCCTTGGTCGGCGGCCTGGCGCGGGCGCAGGTGTTCAAGGACAGCCGCGGCTGGAAGCAGGCCTCCGACCATGTGCCGGTCATGATCGAGTTGGGCTGATAACTTGTCAGGATCGCCGGCCTCTGGCCGGCATGCCGGCGGGACGCCGGCGCTCCGGCTTCTACAATCGGCGGTAGAGGTGGTAGCGGCCGGGGGCGACGCCGTCCGGCAGCCGCAGGGGCTCCAGATCGGCGCTGTCATGCGGCGGGTCGCTGACCAACAGCCCGCCCGCGCACATCAACGGCACGAGAAGCGGCGTCAACTCGGCAGCGAGCGCGCGGTTCGCGGCGGCATCGCCGGTTCCGACATCGAGATGCGCCAGCGCGACCTTTCCTGCGAGCCGATTGCGCGCCGCCGGCAAGGTGTCGAGCATGTCGCCGAGCAACAACCGCTCGGGTGGCGGCACGCAATCGGGATGCGCGGCGGCGCGGCGCTCGCAGACAAAGATGTCGCGGTTCGGAAAAAGCTCGCGCAGATGGTCATAGGTGCGGCCGTTGCCGAGCCCGAGTTCGAGGACCACGCCGGGCAAGTTCGCGATCAACGCGGCGGCGTGGTTCAGGCAGGCGCGCTGCGCCTCGAGGCGGCGGATGAAGCTGTCGAGACGGCTCACACTAGTACCGCCAGGAGCGCCGGCCTCCGGCCGGCATGCCGGCGAGACGCCGGCGGTCTGATAAACAGACGGCTCATGCGCCGGCCCTAGTGGGCGGCGGCTGCTCCGGCGCCCGCGCCTTCACGCAGTCGCTTCACCTCGGAGAGCGCCCTGGTCAGCTGGCTGTTCGTCGAATCCAGCCGCTGCGCCAATTCCCGCATGATCGACACCGCCATCGTCGGAAATTCGCGCACCATCCGCATGAACGGTTCCTTCGAGATGCGCAACGCGACGACGCGGCCCTTGGCGCGCACGCTGGCATTGCGGGGCGAGTCGCAGAGGATCGCCATCTCGGCGACGATCTCGTTGGCGCCGAGTGTCGCAACGGTCAGCGGGCCGGCCGGGCCTTCGAGGACGATCTCGACCTGACCCTCGATGACCAGATAGGCCGCATCGCCCGGGTCGCCCTGGCGGCACAGCAGCTTGCCGTCGTCGAAGCCGACCCGCTCGCTCATGAAGGCGAGCAATTTGAGCTTGGCCGGTTCGATCTCGGCAAAGAACGGCACCCGGCGAAGCAATTCGTATTCCTGTGCCAAGCTCATCGTTTCCTCCCTATTCGATCGCGGGCGCCTGTTTGGTTCATTGCGGGCGCTCCGTCATTCCGCCGCCATCAACAAGGCGGTCAGCGAATCCTTGCGGTCCAATTCCTCGAACCGGCCCTGCTCCTGCAACTTGCCGCCGCTCATGACCAGCACGCGATCGAATTGGCGCGCGAGGCTGGCGCGATGCAATACCCAGATGAGCCCGCGCCCAGCCATCTCCTGACGCAACCCCGCCATCACCTTTGCTTGCGCCGGCGCATCGAGCGCGGTCGTCGCCTCGTTCAGGATCAAGAGGTCGGGCCGCTTCAGCAAGGCCCGCGTCATCGCAGCGCGCTGGCGCTGGGCCGGCGACAGGCGCGAGCCGGCGGTGCCGACATTGTACCCGAGGCCGACATCGATCACGGCGGAGCGCAGCGACAAGGCGTCGAGCACTTCGCGCAGCACCCGCGGCACCCGCATCGTCGCATCGGCTTCGCCATAGGCGATCTTGCCGAACAGGATGTTGTCCTGCAGCGAGGCGGCTGCGTTGTAGCGGCCGGGATCGAAAAACTCGATCTGGCCGCGCGCCTCCTCGGCCAATCCCTCGCGGAAGGCGCGGCGGGCTTCGAGCAGGCGCTGCTGCATGCCTTCATCGAGAACGCCGAGGCGATGACGCGCCGCGATCAGCTTGAACGGTAACGACAAGAGCTTGTCGCGCTGCTGGGACTCGAGCGCCCCGACGCCGCCGTTCTCGGCCGCGGTCAGGATCGTCGCGAATTCGGGCAGGTCATTGGCGTCGATAAAGCTGAACTGCTGGAAGAATTCGTGCTCGGGCGGCAGGCCGGCGAACATTTCCGTCATCGTCGCGGCGACCTGCCGCCCGACCTCGACGAGATCGGCAGTCAGGCCGAGCTGGTCGAGCACGCGGCGGACATGAATGTTGTCGGCCAGCGCGTCGAGCTCGAACGTCGGACCGATCGGCGTGCCGAACAACACGTTCTCCGCGACCGTGGCATTCGAGTTGTAACGCTCTGGATCGTAGGTCTCGACGAGATTGGTGATGCCGTCGGCAACCAGCCGCTGCGCCAAGGCCCGGCGTCCGTTGAGCAGCCGCTCGGCGAGATCGGATTGCGAGGCCGGGTCGAGCCGGCCGCGCAGGCCGAGACCGTAGACGTCCTCCTCGAAATCGAGCCGCGCCAGCACCTCGGCCACGCGGTCCATCAACCCTTCATGATTAGACACCCCGGCGCTCTGGTAATCGATCCAGTCGGCCTGCAGATCGAAATCGATATTGCCCGATTGCCGCGCCTCGTAGAGCTCGCGCTCGCGGCGGCGCGCGCTCGCCTCGTCGTACCCCGCCGCCCGTAGCGGGACGTGGCGCAGCCCGAGCAGCAGGTTGTCGCCTAAGGTGCCGGCGAAGAGATAAGGCATCGCCCCAACATAGCCGAGGCGGCGGCCGATCACCGCGACCGGCAACTCGGCGAGATCGGCGCCACCGATCGTGATGCGGCCGCTCGACGGCCGCACCAGACGCGCGAGCAGCAGGGCGAGCTCGTTCTTGCCGCTGCCGCTCTGGCCGATGATCGCGGCATGCTCGTCGAGCTTGACCGTGAAGCTGACCGCATCGACGACGCGGCTCCGGTCGTCCTCGTCGAGCGACAGGTTGACGACCGACAATTCGCCGGTCAGCGGCATCACCTTTTCCGGCTCGGCGAGCAGCAGCATGGCGTCGGTCATGCCGGCCGGCTGGAACTGCTCGACGATCTGTTCGTAGGTGATCCGCGAGTTTTCCTTGATCTGGTAAAAGTCGAGCAATTCCTTCCAGGGCGAGGCCAGATCCTTGTAGGCGGCAAGGATCGCGACGAGCGCGCCGAACGACAGGCTGCCCTTGATGACGAGATAGCCGCCCAGTGAATAGAAGAAGAAGGGCGTCAGCTGACCGATGAAATTGTTGAGAAATTTGGCAAAGAACTTGCGCCGATAGATCTCGAATCGGATGTCATAAATTCTTCCCAGAATGTTGGCAAAGTCGGTCAGGTACAGCTTGACCGTGTCGTTGGCCTGGATCTCGACAATGCCGGCTGCGGATTCCTGGACCCGGTCGGCGACCTGGCGGACCGTGCGCACCCGCTGTTTGGCGAGCTGGTTCACCTTGAACTGCAATTTCGGGATGACGTAGCCCTGGACCGGGTAGAGCGCGATCGCCGCGGCCCCCAGGATCGGGTCCTGCACGAACATAAAGAAGATGATCGTCAGCAACTGCCCGCCCTGGAACAGCGGCAGGTTGAACGCATCACCAATAAAGCCGCCCAGCTGCTCGCACTCGACGGTGATCATCGGGATGATCTGGGCCGACGAGTTCTTGTGGAAATAAGACAGCGGAAAGCGCAGCAGCCGCTGATAGAGCGAATAGCGGAAGCGCCGCAGCATCCGCTCGCCGAGCTGACCCTTGTAGGTGTTGATGAAGTATTTGAAGCCGCCGTTGATGAAGACGAGCGCGAGGAACACCGCGCAGAGAATCATCAGGTAGGGCACCTGGTCGAATTCGAAGCCGAGCAGGCGCGCCGGGAAATGCTCACCGTGAATCGCGCCGTTGACGATCGTTTTCGGCAGGTCGAGCGAGTAGTAGAGGAACGGGAACGAAGTAAGCGTCAGCACCAGCAGCACGATCTGCTGCTTCAGGCTGTGCTTCAGAATGAAGCGATAGACCGAGGGCTCGAGGTCGCTCAGCTCGGGCGGAACCGGCGGCGGCGGCACGCGTTCTGCATCGGCTTCCGGCGCGACCCCCGGTAGAAGGCCGGGACGCAGGACAGCGCCGGCAGAGCCGGCCGCTGCGCCCAACGCCTTCATGACCGGCCTCGCCAAAATACCATCACGCTTGTCCTAAGTCCTCGTCTCATGGTTGCATTCTAACGACGAACAGGGAGACATCGCGTGGCCCCCCGGCGCGACCATAAACGAGTATTGATCTACAGCCACGACAGCTTCGGCCTTGGTCATCTTCGCCGATGCCGGGCGATTGCCCATTCGCTGGTCGAGGGCGACAGCTCACTGTCCGTCCTGATCTTATCGGGCTCTCCCATCATCGGCAGCTTCGATTTCCGCTCGCGCGTTGATTTTGTGCGTATTCCCGGCGTGATCAAGCTGCGCAACGGCGAGTATGTCTCGCTGAGCCTGCACATCGACATTGAAGAAACCCTGGCGATGCGGTCGTCGATCATGCGCCACACCGCCGATATCTTCGATCCGGACATCCTGATCGTCGACAAGGAGCCCCTGGGTCTGCGCGGCGAGATGCGTCCGACCCTCAACCTGCTGCGGGCGCGCGGCACGCCGATCGTGCTGGGCCTGCGCGACGTCATGGACGATCCGAGCGCCCTCGAAAGCGAATGGGAGCGCAAGAACGCGATCCCGGCGCTCAGCGACTATTACGACGAGATCTGGGTCTACGGACTGCCGCAAATCTGCGATCCGCTCTCCGGCATCGACCTGCCGAAGAGCGTGCGGCGGCGGATGGTCTATACCGGCTATCTGCGGCGCGAGGTTCCCACTGCCGCGGCCTCCGAGACGCTTGGACTGGAGGACGGCGAATTCCTGCTGGTGACGCCGGGAGGCGGCGGCGACGGCGACGACCTGATCGATTGGGTGCTGGCGGCCTATGAACAGGATTGCGGCAGGCTGCCGCCGGCGCTCGTCGTGTTCGGGCCGTTCATGCTGCCGGAGCGGCAGGCGGCATTCGCCGCGCGCGCCGAGCGGCTGGCCAACGTCCACACGATCACCTTCGAGGCGCGGTTCGAGCATCTGATGGCGCGCGCCCGAGGCGTCGTCGCGATGGGCGGCTACAACACGTTTTGCGAAATCCTGTCGTTCGACAAGCCGGCGCTGATCGTGCCGCGAACGACGCCGCGTCTCGAACAGTCCATCCGCGCCCAGCGCGCCGCCGAACTTGGTCTAGCCGCGGTATTGCCGGACGAATATGACCGCGACCCCAGAATCATGGCCGCCGCGCTGTTGCAATTGACGCAGCAGAAGCCGCCCTCGGCAGTCGTCATTCCCGGTCTCCTCGACGGCATGGCCAGCGTCAATCGGCTGGTGCAGCGGTGGCTGCGCGAGAGCCGGTCCGAGCCGCCGCGGCTGCGCGCGGGCGGCAGCGCATGATCCCTGCCGCGCCGGGAGGCCGGGTGGCCTTTGTCGTCAAGGGCTATCCCCGGCTGTCCGAGACCTTTATCGCGCAGGAGATCCTGGCGCTCGAACGGCGCGGGCTGGACATCCTGATCGTCTCGCTGCGTCATCCGACCGACCCGACGACCCATCCGGTGCATCGCCAGATCCGCGCGCCCGTCTTGTACCTGCCGGAATATTTGAAGGACGCGCCGCGGCGCGTTCTGCGCGGCTGGCGTGAGGCTCGCCGGCTGGCCGGCTACAAGGCGGCGCGGCGGACGTGGCTCAAGGATCTGGTGCGGGACCCGACGCCGAACCGCATCCGGCGGTTCGGCCAGGCCTTGGTGCTGGCGTCGGAATTGCCGGCCGATATCCGGCAATTGCATGCGCATTTCCTGCACACGCCGGCCTCGGTGGCGCGCTATGCGGCGGCGATGCGCGGCGCCGACTGGTCGGTTTCGGCGCATGCCAAGGATGTGTGGACAATTCCCAACTGGGAGAAACGCGAGAAACTCGCCGCGGCAAGTTGGGCGGTGACCTGCACCGAGACCGGCCGCCGGCATCTGGCCGAACTGGTGCTGGCGCCCAACGAAGTGATGCTGTCGTATCACGGGCTCGATTTCGCTCGGTTTGCGCCGCCACCGCCGCGGGCCGCGCGCTGGGATGGCAGCGATCCGGCACGGCCGGTCACCTTGTTGTCGGTCGGGCGGGCGGTCGCGAAGAAAGGCTATGGCGATCTGCTCGCGGCGCTCGCCTTGCTGCCGAAAAATTTGGCATGGCGGCTCGTGCATATCGGCGGCGGGACGCTCGCCGGCGAGCTGAAACGCGAGGCGGCGCGGCTGGGCCTGGAGCGGCGTATCGAATGGCGCGGCGCGCAATCGCAGCCCGAGGTGCTCCAAGGCTATCGCGAGGCCGATCTGTTCGTGCTCGCCGCGAAGGTGGCACCGGACGGCGACCGCGACGGGCTCCCCAACGTGCTGCTCGAAGCGCAGAGCCAGCGTTTGGCGTGCGTCGCGACGCGGCTGCCCGGCATTGCCGAATTGATCGAAGACGGCCGCACCGGGATTCTCGTGACGCCGGGTGATCCGGCGGCGCTGGCCGCCGCGCTCGCGCGGATGATCCGTGACCCGGGCTTGCGCCAGCGGGTCGGGGCGGCCGGCGAGGCGCGGGTCCGCAATCATTTCGACATGAATTGCGGCATCGATTTGTTGGCCGAGCGGTTCGGCATGGCCGCTCCCCGGTCTGTGGCAGCGGCGGAGTGAATCTCGCATGCGGGTCGCGTTCTACGCGCCGCTGAAGCCGCCCGATCACCCGATCCAGTCGGGTGACCGCCGGATTGCGAAATCGTTCCTGACGGCGCTGCGGCAGGCGGGGCATCAGCCTTTTGTCGCATCGCGGCTGCGCAGCTTCGACGGCAATGGCGCGGCGCGTCATCAGGCCCGTGTTGCCGCGCAAGGGGAGCGCATAGCCGAGCGGCTGATCCGGCAGTGGCGGGCCAGGCCGGAAACCGCGCCGCATCTATGGTTCACCTATCACCTCTATTACAAAGCGCCGGATTGGCTTGGCCCCGCGATCAGCGCGGCGCTCGGCATTCCCTATGTGATCGCCGAGGCGTCGCACGCGGCGAAGCGCGCCAACGGGCCGTGGGCCGCGGGCCACCGTGCGGTCGAGCAGGCATTGCGGCGGGCCGATGCGGTTGTCGGCCTCAACTCGGCCGACCGCGAGGGCGTCATGCCCCTGTTGCGCGACCCGAGCCGCTGGCTCGCGTTGCCGCCGTTTCTCGACGCGAGCGCCTACCGCGCGCGGGCGCCGCGGCGATCGGAAGCGCCGCGGCTCATCGCCGTGGCGATGATGCGGCATGGCGACAAGCTCGCCTCTTATCGGTTCCTGGGCGCGGCGCTGGCGCAACTGCTCGACCTGTCATGGTCGCTCGACATCGTCGGCGACGGGCCGGCGCGCGCCCCGGTCGAGGAGGCGCTCATGCCGCTCGGCGCGCGCGTCCGATACCACGGCGCGTTGGATGCAGCCGATGTCGCCGAGGCGCTCGCGCGGGCCGACCTTTTTGCTTGGCCGGCGATCAACGAGGCGTTCGGCATGGCGCTGCTCGAAGCCCAGGCGAGCGGATTGCCGGTCATCGCCGGCGCGACCGGCGGGGTCGGCGACATTGTCGAGCCGGGCGCGACCGGGCTACTGACACCGCCGCGCGACGTCGACGCGTTCGCCGCGGCGGTGCGCCATCTGATCCTCGATCCGGCGGCGCGGGACGCGATGGGGATCGCTGCGCAGCAGAAAGTGCGGCGCGAGCACGATCTGCCGGCCGCGACTGCCCGCCTCGCGAGGCTCATCGATGCGTTCGGGCGAAAGCGGGCGGCGTGACCCTGCAGGTGCCGCGGTGAGCCGGTCGGTTCTGTTTTATGTCCAGTATCTCCTGGGCATCGGACATCTGCAGCGCTCATTGCGGATCGCCGACGCGCTCGCCCGCAACGGGATCGCGGTCACACTGGTCAGCGGCGGCCCGCCGGTCGCGGAGCTCGCAACCGATCGGGCGATCAAGGTCGTGCAGCTGCCGCCGATCCGGGCGCGCGACGCGACATTCGCGCTGATCGACGAGGCCGGCCGGCCGATCGACGATGCGCTGCGCGAAAAGCGCCGCGAGCAGCTCCTACAGGTCTTCGCAGACACGCGGCCGGGTGCGGTAATCATCGAAGGCTTTCCGTTTGCGCGCCGCGCCTTTCGCTTCGAACTGGACCCGTTGCTCGCGACGGCATCGGCGACGAAGCCGCGGCCGCACGTGATCTGCTCGGTGCGCGACATCATCGCGTGGCGCGACGATCCGGCGCAGCACCGCGAGATTGCCGAGCGCGTGCGCCACGATTTCGACGCGGTGATGGTGCATGGCGACCCCGCGCTGATCCCGTTCGAGGCCAGCTTTCCGCTCGCGTCGGAGATCGCGAACCGGCTGATCTATACCGGGTATGTGCACGAAGCTCAGCTCCCACCCGATCTCCGCTTCGCGGCGATCCTCCCTCCCCCGCTTCCGGGGGAGGGTCAAGCACCAGGCGAGGTCGTCGTGTCGGCAGGTGGCGGCGCGGCGGGACGGGACCTGCTTGCGGCAGCGCTGCAGGCGCGGCGAGACGGTTGTCTGGCGGAGTCGACGTGGCGATTGCTCACCGGCATGAACCTGCCCGAGCCGGAATTCGAGAGGCTGCAACAAACGGCGCCGCGCGATGTCGCTATCGAGCGGTTCCGGAGCGACCTGCCGGCCTTGTTGCGGCAGTGCCGCGTGTCGGTCAGCCAGGCCGGCTACAATACCGTGCTCGACATCCTCGCGGCGCGGGCGCGGGCCGTGCTGGTGCCGTTTGCCGCCGAGCGCGAAACCGAGCAGCTGATGCGGGCGGAGCGGCTCGCCGCGCTCGGCGCGGTGGAACTGGTGCGCGAAAGCGAGCTGACGCCGGCGACCCTGGCAGCGGCGATCGAGCGGGCGGCAGCGCGCGAACCGGCGCCGATCGCGATCAACAGCGATGGAGCGGCTCGGTCGGCCTGTATCGTCGCGGCGCTCATCGACGGCTGTCCTGCAGGGCATCTTGCCGCAAAAACAGGCACCGCTATGATCCGGCAATGAGTGTTTTGCCGCGCGGCAATGCGGCGACAAGCGCCGACTGGCCCGATCTCGTTGCGGAATTGGATCGCTGGGGCGAGGCCGGGCAGATCGCGAGCCTGTGGTGGCGCGACGACGACGCGGTCGCGCCGACCCCGGAACTTGCTTCATTGCTGCGAGTGGCGGGCGACGTTCCGTTGGCGCTTGCCGTCATCCCGGCGGAAGCCGATCCGGAATTGCCGGGCTTTTTGCGTACAATACGGCATATCGCGGTCATGCAGCATGGCTGGCAGCACGCCAATCATGCTGCGCCCGGCACGAAAAAGAGCGAATTCCCCGCGAGCCGCCCGGCGGCGGCGGTCGCGAGCGAGCTGGCCGAGGGGCATGCGCGGCTCGCCGAACTGTTCGGGCCGCGTGCGCTGCCTGTGCTGGCGCCCCCGTGGAACCGTTTTGCCGCAGAGTTTGTACCGTTACTAACAAAGATCGGCATCGAAGGCCTGTCGTCGATGGCCTCGCGCGACGCTTTGCCCTTAGCCGTCGACATCGTTCAGATGGACGTGCATGTCGATCTCGTCGCCTGGAACGACGGCCGGCAATTTATCGGCACCGAAGCGGCGCTGACCGGTCTCGTCCGCCATTTGCGGGCACGCCGCCCCGGCTCGGCCGACCGCGATGCCGCGATCGGCATCCTGACCCATCACCTCGTGATGGACCGCGCGACGGCGGGCTTTCTCGACCGGCTCATCGCGACGGTCGAGCGCCACAAAGCGGCCCGCTGGGCAACCCCGGCGGAGTTGCTGGCCCGATGACGCCGTCCGGCGAGGTCGTTGACACGACGCGGCACGCCTATCCGGCCTCGGCGATGGTCGGCGATTATCTGCGGGCGGCGGCCGGGCTCGTCCCGGTCGGGATGATTTTTGCGACGTTGCCGGTCGGCGCGGCGGCCGCTGGGGTTTTAGGCAGCTTTGCCGCGATCTTTGCGGCTTTTGGCTTGCGCACGGCGCTGCGCCACGGGACAAGCGTCGAGATGACGGACACCGAATTGCAGGCCCGCGGCTTGTGGCGCACCACCATTCAGTGGGACGAGCTCGACCGCATGCGGCTTGCCTACTATTCGACGCGGCGGGACCGGCGCAGCGGCTGGATGCAGCTCGATCTCGGCGCCGGCAGCGCCCGGGTCCGTCTCGACAGCCGCATCGCCGACTTCGACCAGGTCGTGCATCGCGCGGCCGCTGTCGCTGCGGCGCGCGGCATTCCGCTGAACGAAGCGACCGCGTCCAATCTGGAGGCACTCGGCATCCGCGTGCCGGAGACCGCCGTGGAAAGCAGAGCGGAGCGATGAGCGACCTGCTCCGCGTCGAGAACCTGCATGTCCGCTTCGCGACGGGAGGCGGTCCGCTCGATGCGGTCAAGGGTATCAATTTCCGCATCCGGCCCGCCTCGACCGTGGCGCTCGTCGGCGAATCCGGCTCCGGGAAGTCGGTCGTCAGCCAGAGCATCCTGCGCATCCTGCCAAAAAACGCCGAGATCACCCGCGGCAAGATCCTGTTCGACGATCCGCGCCGCGACGGCGAGCCCATCGACCTCGTGCAGTTGCCGGCCGACGGTGAAACGATGCGGGCGATCCGCGGCGGGCGGATCTCGATCATCTTCCAGGAGCCGATGAGCTCGCTGTCGCCGCTGCACACGATCGGCGACCAAGTCGGCGAGGCGCTCAAGCTGCATCGCGCCGTATCGTTCACGGAGGCGAAAGAGCTGACGACCCAGATGCTCCGGCTCGTCGGCTTCCCCGATCCCGAGCGGGCGTGGCGCAGCTATGCCTTCGAGCTGTCCGGCGGCCTCAGGCAGCGCGCGATGATCGCGATGGCGCTGGTATGCTGCCCGGCGCTGCTGATCGCCGACGAGCCGACGACCGCGCTCGACGTGACGATCCAGGCGCAGATCCTGAAGCTCATCGTCGAGCTGCAGAGCGAACTCGACATGGCCGTGCTGCTGATCACCCACGACCTCGGCGTCGTCGCCAACATCGCCGAAGAAATCGTCGTCATGTATCAGGGCGAGATCATGGAGAGCGGCACGCTCGACGACGTCTTCCGCCGCGCCTCGCACCCCTATCTGCGGGCATTGTTACGGGCCGTGCCGCGCTTTGACATGAAGGCGGGCGAACGCCTCGTGCCGATCCGCGAGATCCCGCCGGGCGATGCGCCGCATCTGATGGCGCAATTGCCGCCCTGGCCGGCGCAGGCCACCGCGCCGCTTCTCGAATGCACCGACGTGCGCAAGAGCTTTGGCTTGCGGCATGGCGGCATGTTCCGCGGCGCCTCGACAATGCGGGTGACCGCGGTCGACGGGGTCAGCATTAAGATCGCGCGCGGCGAGTGCCTGGGCCTGGTCGGCGAAAGCGGTTGCGGCAAGACGACGTTGAGCAAAATCCTGTTGCGCGCCTTCGAGCCGGATTCCGGCGATGTCGTGTTCAACGACCGCGGCAATCTGATCGACGTCCTCGGGCTCGAAGGCGACGAACTGAAGCGCTTTCGCCGCCAGGTGCAATTCATTTTTCAGGACCCCTTCGGGTCCCTGAACCCGCGCATGACGGTCTATGACATCATCGCCGAGCCGTTGATCATCCATGGCATCGGCGATGCGAAGATGCGGCAGGAGCTGGTCGCCGAACTGGTCACCTTGGTCGGCCTCGACCCGCGCCATCTGCGCCGCTATCCGCACAGCTTTTCCGGCGGTCAGCGGCAGCGCATCGGGATCGCGCGGGCGCTGGCATTGCGGCCCGAGCTGGTCATCTGCGACGAGCCGGTATCGGCGCTCGACGTATCGATCCAGGCACAGATCTTGAACCTGCTGATCGATCTGCAGAAAAAGCTTGGGCTGACCTATTTGTTCATCTCGCATAATCTGGCGGTCGTCGACTACATCGCCGACCGCATTGCCGTCATGTGCGCCGGCCGCATCGTCGAGATGGCGCCGCGCGGCGTGCTGTTCCGCAATCCGGCGCATCCCTATACGCAGGCCCTGCTCGCGGCGGTGCCGGCGCCCGACCCGTCGCACCGGCTCGATTTCAATCGGCTGATGGAAGGGCGCGCCTCCGATCCGCGCGCCTGGCCCAAGCCGTTCCGGCGCGATCCCGGGATGCCGCTCGAGCTCTATGAGGTCGAACCCGGCCACTCTGTCGAGGCGACGGCGCGGCCGGCCTCGCCGATTGTGCGCGAGGCCCGCCTCGCCGCGCCGGGTTGACCGCGATGCAGGAGCGCCGTGCGTCCTTCGAGACGCCCGCTGCGCGGGCTCCTCAGGATGAGGCATTTTTCATCATGCCATCCAACAAAGCCCCTCATGCTGAGGAGCGCTCTAGGCAACGCCTGAGCGCGTCTCGAAGCACGCACGCCAGCACTGCAGTCCGAATTTTCGGCCGCGTTGCGGCTCTCTTGTTGGTGCTGCTCCCGCTCTCAGCGCGGGCGGCGTTGCAAGAGACAAAGATGTTCGCCGACGAGGTCGCGAAAGGCACCCTGCCGCCGATCAGCCAGCGGGTGCCGCGCGAGCCCAGCCTCGCCGAACTCGAGACGATCGGCCGCCCGGGCGGCGAATTGCACATGCTGATGGCGAGCCCAAAAGACACGCGGCTGATGGTCGTCTACGGCTATTCCCGGCTGGTCGCCTACACGCCGGCCTTGGCGCTCGTCCCCGATATCCTCGAAGCGGCCGATGTCTCCGAGGACCGGGTGTTCACGCTGCACCTGCGGGCCGGACACAAATGGTCGGACGGGCAACCCTTCACGACCGAGGATTTCCGCTACTGGTTCGAGGACGTCGCGGAAAACCCCGATCTGTCGCCGAGTGGTCTGCCGGTTGCGCTGCTGCCGAACGGGGAAAAGCCTCAATTCGAGGTGCTCGACTCGCAGACCGTGCGTTTTACCTGGTCGCGGCCGAACCCCTTGTTTCTGCCGGCGTTGGCCGGACCGGACCCGCTGTACATCTATTGCCCGGCGCACTACCTCAAGCAGTTTCACAAAAAATATGCCGCCAAAAAAACGCTTGAGGAGCTGGTCAAACAGGTTGGCGCCCGCAACTGGGCGGCCTTGCACAGCAAAATGGATGTCATGTACCGGAACGACAATCCGGATTTGCCTTCTCTCGAACCATGGATCTTGAAAACGAAGCTGCCGTCAGACCGCATTATCTTCGAGAGAAACCCGTATTATTACCGGGTCGATGGTGCGGGCCACCAGCTTCCCTATATCGACCGGGTCGTGTTCTCGATCGCCAACAGCAAGATCATCCCGGCCAAGACCGGCGCCGGCGAAAGCGACCTGCAGGCGCGCTATCTCAGCTTTGACGACTACACGTTCCTGAAGGCCGGCGAAGGGGCGAACAGCTACAAGGTGCGGCTGTGGCGCACCGGGCCAGGCAGCCAACTCGCGCTCTATCCCAATCTGAATGTCGACGACCCGGTCTGGCGCGGCCTGTTGCGCGATCTGCGGTTTCGGCGCGCGCTGTCATTGGCGATCAACCGGCACGAGATCAACCAAGTCATCTATTTCGGGCTGGCGCTCGAGGGCCAGAACACGGTGCTGCCGGAGAGCCCGCTCTACCGGCCGGAATACCGCGACGCGTGGGCGAATTTCGATCTCCAAGAAGCCAACAGGCTGTTGGATCTGGTCGGCTTGAAGCGCGAACACGAGGGCGGGATGCGGCAATTGCCGGACGGTCGCCCCCTCGACATCATCGTCGAGAATTCCGGGGAGTCGACCGAGCAATCCGACGTCCTCGAATTGATCCGCGATTCCTGGCGGCAGGCCGGCATCCGGCTGTTCTCGCGGCCGAGCCAGCTGACCTTGTTTCGACGCCGGGTGTTTTCCGGACAGACGCTGATGTCGATCGACAAGGGCATCGAGAACGGGCTCGCCACGGCCGAGATGTCGCCCTGGCAATTCGCCCCGACGACCCAGCAGCAGCTCGAATGGCCGAAATGGGGCCAATACTGGGAAACCAAGGGGCAGGCCGGCGAAGCCCCCGATCTGCCGAGCGCCAGCCGGCTCCTCGAACTGTACAATTCCTGGCTCAACGCCGGCACGGCGGCGGAGCACGCCACGATCTGGCACGAGATGCTGAAGATCTGGGCCGACGAGGTGTTTTCGATCGGGCTGATCGGCGGCGTTCTGCAGCCGGTCGTCGTCAACGAGCATCTCCGCAACGTTCCGGAGGACGGCATTTACAACTGGGACCCCGGCGCGCATTTCGGCATGTACCGGCCCGACGGCTTCTGGTTCGATGTGCCGGCAACGCCCTCGGCCTCCGCCGCGCTGACCGGCCATTAGCCTGCTCAACGTGTTGGCCGCTCCGAATTAATGCGAATTAATCTGAATCGAATTGCGGCGCGGCACCGGGAACGGTAATCGTCATCGCGCAGCGGCACCGTCCAGAAACAAAGGCGACCTCTGCTGGCCTCGGACACGGTCTCCGCGGTCATGGCGCATGAAGCGTAGGGCCAGGAAGCGTCGATGCTCGGCTATCTCGTCCACCGGATCCTGATCATGATCCCGACGCTGATCGCCATCAGCCTCCTCATCTTCATCATCATCCATTTGCCGCCCGGCGATTACTTCTCGACCTACATCGCCGAGCTGCAGAGCCAGGGCGAGAAGGCGAACCTCGCCAAGATCGCCTTCCTTAAGGCGCAATACGGTTTCGACCGCCCGCTCTGGCAGCAGTACCTTTATTGGGTCGGCGGCCTGCTGCAGGGCGATATGGGGTATTCGTTTCTCTATGACCTGCCGGTCAACAAGGTGGTCGGCGACCGGCTGTTTCTGACTTTTCTCGTCTCGTTCACGACGATCCTGTTCACCTACCTCGTCGCGTTTCCGATCGGCGTTTACTCCGCCACTCACCAATACACGATCGCCGATTACGTGCTGACCTTCGTCGGCTTTCTCGGGTTGGCGACGCCAAGCTTCCTGTTGGCGCTGTTGCTGCTCTATTTCGCGCATGTCTATTTCGGGATCTCGGTCGGCGGGCTGATGGACCCGCGCTACGTCGACACGCCATGGTCGTGGGGCAAGGCGATGTCGGTGTTTGCGCATATCTGGATCCCCGTCATGGTCATCGGCCTCGCCGGCACCGCCAGCATGATCCGCCGGCTGCGCGCCAACCTCCTCGACGAATTGCAGAAGCAGTATGTCGTGACCGCCCGGGCCAAGGGGCTGCCGCCGGTCAAGCTCCTGTTCAAATACCCGCTGCGCCTCGCGCTCAACCCGTTCATCTCCGATATCGGCTCGCTGTTGCCGCATGTCATTTCCGGGGCGGCGGTCGTGTCGATCGTCATGTCATTGCCGACGACCGGGCCGATGCTGCTCGATGCGCTGCGCAGCCAGGACATGTTCCTCGCCGGCTCGTTCCTGATGTTCATGGCGTTCATGACGGTGATCGGCGTCTTTCTGTCGGATCTCGCGCTGGCGGCGCTTGATCCGCGCATCCGCCTGCATGTCGGGCGCTAGGGATCATGCTCTGACATGAGCGAGATCACGATCGGCGCCGGATCCCCCGCCCCCGCCCCCGAGCGGGCGCACCGCCTGAGCGGCGGCGCCGAGACCTTGCCGCATTACATCTCGCCGGCGCCGTTCGACCCGTATTCGGTCGATGTCATGACGACGGCGCAGGAGCGGTTCTTCCGCGCCTCGCAATGGCGGCTGATGTGGTGGCGCTTTCGCCGCCACAAGGTCGCGGTTGCCTCCGCGGTGCTGCTGTTGGCGTTCTACGTCATCATCCTGTTCTGCGAGTTCCTCGCGCCGTACGGGCTCGACAGCCGCCACACCGATTTCATCTATGCCCCGCCGCAGCGCGTGCGGCTGTTCGATGAGCGCGGGCTCACGACGCCCTATGTGCTGGGCTACGATTACCGGCTCGACATGGCCAACCTGCACCGGGCCTACACGCCGGACCCGGCGAAACCGCAGCGGGTCCGGTGGTTGTGCCATGGCGACTCCTACAAATTCTGGGGCTATCTGGACGGCGACCTGCACCTCGTCTGCCCGGCGCAAGGCGGGCAGCTGTTTCTGCTCGGCACCGACCGGCTCGGCCGCGACCTGCTGTCGCGCATCATCTACGGCGCGCGCATCTCGCTGACCGTGGGCCTGATCGGCGTCATCGTCAGCTTTACGCTCGGCATCCTGATCGGCGGCATCGCCGGCTATTACGGCGGCTGGACCGACATCCTGATCCAGCGCGGCATCGAGGTGATCCAATCGTTCCCGCATCTGCCGTTGTGGATGGCGCTGTCGGCGGTCCTGCCGGTGACCTGGAGCCCGATCCTCGTCTATTTCGGCATCACCCTCATTCTCGGCATGATCGAGTGGACGCATCTGGCGCGCGCCGTGCGATCCAAGCTCCTGTCATTGCGGGAAGAGGATTTCTGCACCGCCGCGGTGCTGATGGGCGCGACCCCGGCCCGCATCATCGGCCGTCATCTATTGCCGAGCTTTATGAGCCACCTGATCGCCTCGGCGACCCTGGTCATCCCGGCGATGATCCTCGGCGAGACGGCGCTGTCCTTCCTCGGCCTGGGTCTCAGGCCGCCGATCACCAGCTGGGGCGTGCTGCTGAACGAGGCGCAGAACATCAGCGTCGTCGCGCTCTATCCCTGGCTGATGCTGCCGGTCGTGCCGGTGATCCTGACCGTCTTGGCCTTCAACTTCTTTGGCGACGGGCTGCGCGACGCCGCCGATCCGTATCATTGAGGTAAGTCCGGGCCGACTGGCGTTTTGTCGGCGGGTTACGCTTCGCTCACCCGCCCTACGAACGCTACGAACGCGGGCAGCGTGTCGCGTCCGATCGTCGGATCAATCCGGATTCTTGCAGCATGCGTCTCGTTAGCATAATCAATCGGGATTGTCAAGTTAAAAATGTGAATTTCAAACGGCAATGATGCGACACTCCGTCGCTACGCCCGGGGATAATCGGCACTTGGCCTGCCCGAATTGATGCCGAAATGGAAACATCTCACGTTTGACGCAAGCGCGTGTTGCAAATGACGGTGCCTCCGATGCTCCGGCCGAATTGCTGAGCGGTAGGTTCCGGCTTTCGCCGGGACGACGGCAAGGGGTTACGGGCGGAGGACGAGGCCTTCGCGGGCGACGATGGTGCCGGCGCGCGCGGCGAGCGCCTCGGCGGCGACGCGGTCCATGAAGGCGTCGTCGTGGTCCGGGTCGTGGTGGAAGATGACGAGCGTCTTGACCTGCGCCGCCTCGGCCAGCCGCACCGCTTCCTGCCAGGTCGAATGGCCCCAGCCGTGATGCGTCGGGTATTCCGCGTCGGTATAGGTCGAGTCGTAGATCATCACATCGGCATGGTCGATCAGCTGCAGCACTTGCGGATCGCGCTCGCCCGGCCGGTGCTCGGTATCGGTGATATAGGCGACCGATTTACCCTCGTACTCGATGCGGTAGCCGGTCGCGCCGCCGGGATGATTGAGCCGGGCGGTGCGGATCGTGATGCCGGGGTGCGGGGTCAACGTCTCGCCGGCCGTGAAATCGCGGAATTTGAGCTTGGCGGCGAAGATGTCCATCGGCACCGGGAACAGCGGCGCCGACATCATCTTGCTGATCACCGTCGCGATGCCGTGCTGCGCCTCGAGGTGGCCGGCCCAAAAGCGGATGCGGCTTTTTGCCTCATAGCACGGCGCGAAGAACGGCACCCCGACGACGTGGTCGAGATGGGTGTGGCTGTAGAACAGGTCGAAATCGAGCCGTTGCCCGACACGCATCAGCTCGTTGCCCAGCGGCCGCAGCCCCGAGCCGCCGTCAAAGATCAACAGGCGGTTGCCGCACCGCATCTCGACGCAGGACGTGTTGCCGCCATAGCGGACGGTCTCCGCGCCCGGGCACGGGATGCTACCGCGCACGCCCCAAAACCGGACCGTGAATTCCGGGTTGACCAAACGGGAACCTCGCTCTGCCGTCCCGTTACATAAAATACGGACAATGAAGATAGCGCAAAAGGCGCATCGCCGCGCGAGGCGCTGTTCGGTAGCTTTTTCGTAATGTTTGGCTCAACTCGCCGTTAACACTTCCCGGTTAGAAAGGCGTCCGTCGCTCATCCAGCGAGGGAGCCCCCCGATGTCCGAAAACGAATACGCAGCAGCGGTGGCCGAGTTTCTGCGCAAGAAAGGCATCACCCGCTGCCCTACCGCCTGCGTCATCCCGACCCACGCCAACGTCCCCGAAGCCGACCGCGCCGCCTTGCGCGACTATGACGCCGCCCGGGAAGCCGCGCGGCAAGAGAAACTCAATCGTTACCAACAAATCCTCGCGTCGTGAGCCGCGCGCGAATCGCGATCACCGCCCCCGGTATCGCGGCTTGCGTTTTCTCCTTGAAGGCCAATACCCCTCCGCCGCGTCGGCGCTGTTGCGCACCGCGATTTTGTGCGGGATGCGCAGGCGCTCGTCTCGTGTTCCTAATGCCCTGCCGGGGCCGCGCCGCCCAGCTTGACCTTGCGTAGGGTCAGCGCGAGCGGGATCGCCGCCAGCGCGATCAGCATCAGTATCCAGAAGGCGTCCATGTAGGCGAGAAACGACGCCTGCGCCTGCACCTGCTGGCCGATCCATTGGATGGCCTGCTGCTTGGCCTGCAACAGTGAGCTGCCCTGGACGACGAAATAATTCGTCACCTGGTCCAGCGTCTGCTGGTAGGGGATGTTGGACGGGATCGCGTGCTCGATCAGGCGGTTCTGGTGGAACTGCTCGCGATGCGCCAGCACATTGGAGGCGATCGAGATGCCGATCGAGCCGCCGGTATTGCGGGCCGCGTTCAGCAGGGCCGAGGCCTGGTCGGTCTTGCCGGGCGGAATGCCGTCGTAGGACGCGTTGATAATCGGCAGGAAGATCAAGGGCAGGCCGAGGCCGAGCACCATTCGCGTCCGGGCGAAGAACCAGAACCCGAGATCGCCGTACACATTGGTCAGCTCGTACATCGAAAGCGCGACGAACACGGCCCCGATGATGATCAGATATTTCGGCTGTACCTTGCCCGACACTCGGCCGACGACGAACATCATCGCCATTGTGACGAGCCCGCCCGGCGACAGCACAAGGCCTGCCCAAGTGGCTGTGTAGCCGAAATCCTGCTGCACGAGCTGAGGCAGGAACTGGGTCGTCGCGTACAGGATCGCGCCGGTGGCCAGCATGACCAGAAAGCAGGCGCCGAACTGGCGCGTCCCGACCATCCTGAGATCGATGATCGGGTCGCGGCGGCTGACCTCCCACGGGATCATCAGCACGAAGGCGAGCGCGCATATGGCTGCAACGGCGATGATGAAGTTCGACCCGAACCAATCGTCGTCGAGCCCGCGGTCGAGCATGATCTCGAGCGCGCCGAGAAAGGTCGCGACCAAGACGAAGCCGGTGAGATCGAACCGAGCCGATTGCCGCTCCGCGGACGAGCGCAGCATTGCGGCGATCAGCCCGATCGCCATGACGCCCACCGGGCCATTGATCAGAAAGCACCACTCCCAGGACCAGTTGTCGGCGAGCCAGCCGCCGAGCGTCGGCCCGACGACCGGCGCCACGACGACCGCGACGCCGAACAGCGCGAAACCCTGGGCGCGCTTTTGCGGCGGGAAGGCATCCGCCAGGATCGACTGCGCGACCGGCACCATGCCACCGCCGCCGAGGCCCTGGAGGATGCGGAACATCAGCAGCGTCTGCAGATTCCAGGCATAGGCGCACAGCATCGAGCTCGCGGTGAACAGCGCCAGGCAGATCAGAAAGAAATTCTTGCGGCCGAGCAGGCGGGCGAGGAAGGGGCTGGCGGTCAACGCGACTGCGTTGGCGACGAGATAGGTCGTGACCACCCAGGACGCCTCGTCTTCGCTGACCCCCAGCCCGCCGGCGATGTAGGGCAGCACGACATTGGCGATCGTCGTGTCGAGCACTTCCATGAACGTCGCGAGCGCGACGAGGACCGCGATCAGCCAGGGGTTGGCGGTTCCGCCGCTCGCCGCGGCGGGAGCGCCGGGCTGGCTGGCATTCGCGGTCACAGCCACGCCCTAAGCCGCTCATACAGCGACGCCGACGGGTCGACCCGCACGGCCGGTTCGACCGACATGCCGGGCCCGAGAGCCACGTCCTGCGGCGGGTTGTCGAGGACGATCTTGACCGGCACGCGCTGCACGATTTTGACGTAGTTGCCGGTGGCGTTCTCGGCCGGCAGCAGCGAGAACGCGGTGCCGGAACCGGGCTGCACGCTGGCGACGCGGCCGCGGATCGTGCGTTCCGGATAGGCGTCGATGTGCAATGTCACCGGCTCGTCCGGCCGCATCGCATCGAGCTGGGTTTCCTTGAAGTTCGCGGTGACCCAGGTGTCGTCCGGCACGAACATCGTCAGGGCGGTGCCGGCCTGCGCGTACTCTCCGACCGCGCCAGAGAGTTGCACGACTCGGCCGGGCTGCGCGGCGGCGATCGTCGTGTAGGACAGGTTCAGCTCGGCCTGGTCCTGCTGCGCCTTCGCCTGCTTGAGGTTTGCCTCGGAGCTGCTGCGCTGTGCACCGAGCGCGTCGAGCTGCCGCTGCGCCGCCGCAAGCGCCGCCTGATTGGTCTTCAGCGTCGCCTGCTGCTGACGCAGCTGCGAGGTATATTGCTGGGCGTTCTGGACGCTCCCCGCACCGGTTTGAGCCTCATAGGCATAGCGCGCGGCCTGTTGCTGCGCGAAAACCAGCGTTGCCTCGGTCTGTTGCAACTGCGCCTGGCTCTGCGCGATCGTGGCCTGCTGCACCGTGATTTGCGCCTCGATGTTCTGAATGCTGGCCTGGGCGGCGGCGACCTGCGCCTGCGACTGTTCGAGCGCGGTGCGATAGTCGCGATCATCGATGCGGGCGATCACGACCCCGGCGTTGACGTGCTGGTTGTCGGTGACCGGGACGGCAGCGACATAGCCCGACACTTTGGGGGCGATCGAAAACTGCCGCGCTGCGATAAAGGCGTCGTCGGTCGTCTCGAAATGGCGCGAATTGTCCCAATAGAGATACCCGGCCGCCGCAACGAACAAGAAGCAGAGCAGTCCAAAGGCAACGGCGATCGGATGTCGAGCCAACCGGCCCTTCCGGGCTCTGTCCTCGCCTTCATGCGCCGGTGGGCCGATCTCCGCCTCCGGGTTCTGATGCGGCGGCGCTTTGCGCGCCGGGGCGCGGGTCCGGACCGGCTCGTCCACGGCAGGGCCGTAGGGCGTGTCCATCACGCGACCCGAAGGAGGGCTGGGGCGCTGTGGCTCCAAGACCATCTGCTCCCCCGTCTCTCGGCCATCCTGTTCCAGCATTGCTCCGACCCTTGCGTTCTCGTCCTGCAAGACGACATGAGTTGCGATAGCCCGGGAGACAATCAGATGTCAGGCGAACGCACTGTTCGGTTTTTGGAGACAATGGAGGCGGAGGTCTGATGGACCGCCTGGCGAGTCTCAACGCGTTTGTCGCGGTCGCCGAGAACGGCGGCTTCTCGGCTGCGGCGCGCCGCCTGAGCCTGTCGAAGGCGACGGTCAGCGACCAGGTCCAGGCATTGGAAAACACGCTCGGCGTGCGCCTGTTGAACCGCACGACGCGGCGGGTCAACCTTACCGAGGCGGGCCGCGAATATTTCGAGCGCTGCACGCAGATCCTGCACGATCTGGAGGAAGCCGACGAAGCCGCCGGCGCCTCGCAGCTGACGCCGCGCGGCCAGCTTCGGGTCTATTGCCACCAGGGGATCGACCCGTTCGTCGCAACGGTCGTCGCTGAGTTTTTGACGCGGTACCCGGAAGCGTCCGTCGATCTGCGCACCGGCCACGCGATGATCGACCTCGTGCAGGAGGGCTTCGACCTGGCCATCAGCGCGCTGCCGCCGCCCGACTCGACGCTGATGAGACGGCATCTGGCGACGGGGAGTCTCGTCCTGTGCGGTGCCCCGGCTTATCTTGAAAAACATCCCGCGCCGCAGCACCCCGCCGACCTCGCGGCCCACAACTGCCTGCGCTATCCCTACGCACCCCTTCCCAGCGAATGGCACTTCACGGACAGCCGCGGTAATCCGTTGGTTGCCCGAGTATCAGGGCCCCTCATCACCACCAGCCTTGAAACCATGCGGGCCGCTGCTGTGGCCGGCATCGGCCTGGCGCTGTTGCCCCCATTCCTGATCCCCGATCTGCTTGCCACGGGAACGCTGGTGCCGCTGCTGCCCGATTACCGAACCTCGGAGGTTGAGATCGTCGCGCTTTACCCTCATCGTCGGTACATCACCGCAAAGGTGCGCGCCTTTATCGATATGGCGGTCGAGCGGTTCGCCGCCGCCGAGCAGTGCTGGCTTGTGCCGCCGCGGGCCGCGTAGATCGGAGCCGTCGGACGAGAGCGTGATATAGTCGCGCCGTGCGGGGCGGAGGACGCGGGATGAATCTGTTTCAGGCGCAGGGCGTCAAGGATTATGCCGCGGCGGCGGCGCAGATCCCGGTCATCGATTTCGGCCCGTGCTTCGCCGGCGAGCCGGGCGCGCTCGAACGCACCGCCGCGGTTGTCGGACATGCGTGCGAGAATGTCGGCTTTTTCTATGCGCTGAACCATGGGGTGCCCGAAGCGCTGGTCGACCGCGCCTTCGCCGCGTCGCGCCGCTTTCACGCGCTGCCGCTCGAGGAAAAGCTGAAGCTACGGCTCAACGACAACAATATCGGCTATCTGCCGGTCAACGCCTCGGTGCAGGGCGCCTCGACCGTGCACAAGGCGACACGGCCGAACCAGAACGAGAGCTTCTTCATCAGCCACGACCGCGGCCCGGACCATCCCGACGTCGTCGCCGGGACGCCGCTGCGCGGCCGCAACCAGTGGCCGGAATCATTGCCGGAGGTCCGTGCGGACATGATGGCGTATTTCCAGGCGCTTGGCGCGATGTGCGACCGCATCTTGCCGGTGTTCGCGACGGCGCTCGCCATGCCGGCCGATTTCTTCGCGCCGTTCTTCGCGAACGAGGGACACGCCAATCTGCGCTTCCTGCACTACCCGCCGCAGCCGGCCGACGAGGACAATCTGTTCGGCCAGGCGCCGCATACCGACAACAGCTTTATGACGGCGCTGGCGCGGGAGGACGTGCCGGGGCTGGCGGTGCGGCTCCTCTCCGGGGAGTGGTTTCCGCCGCCAGTCATTCCGGGGACGTTCCTGATCAACCTCGGCAACATCATGCGGCGCTGGTCGAACGATCGCTTTTTGTCTACGCCGCACGGGGTGTTGAACGACAGCGGCACCGACCGCTATTCGATCGCGTATTTCCACAGCCCGAATGTCGACAGCGTCATTGAATGCCTGCCGAGCTGCGTGTCGCGCGACAACCCGGCGCGCTACAAGCCGGCGGTCTATCGCGACCTCGTGCTCGACTTTTACCGGGCCAATTATTTTCACCAGAAGGGTCACCGCTCCGAAGCGGCGGCCGAGGCGCAAGCGGCGGCGGAGTAATTTCGACGTTATGAACTCCGACGGGATCACCGCTGTGCGTCCTTCGACAGCTCGCTGCGCTCGCGCTCAGGATGAGGACAGGATTTTAATGCCATCAACATCACACCTCATCCTGAGCAGCGGCACGGCGAAGCCGGGGCGCGTGTCGAAGGACGCTCTGCGCTCATGCAGCGGAACCCCGTAGGCGAGCGACGGAATAGCTGAAGCGTCGGTCCCGGCTTTCGCCGGGACGACCGTGGTTTGGAAGGAGGGGCCGTGTTCGATCTGGAGCGGTTCATCGAGGAGTGCCGGGCGGCAGTGCGCGCCGACGCGAGCCACAAGGCGGTGCGCGAGGTCGTGGCGCGGGCGGTTTCCGATCCAGCCGGCATCCTGGCCGGAATTGGCGAGCCGCGCCGCGCCATGGTCGATACGCTCCATCGCGGCGACGATTTGACGATCCTCAACGTCATCTGGGGGCCGGGCATGACGGTGCGGCCGCACAATCACCTGATGTGGGCGGTCATCGGCATCTATACCGGCCGCGAGAACAACATCTGGTGGCGCCGCTTGCCGGAGGATGCCGACGGCAGGGTCGAGGCGGCGGGGGCGAAATCGCTTGGGGTGCGCGATGCCGAGCCGCTGGGGCGCGACATCATCCACACGGTGACCAATCCGCTCGATCGGCTGACCGGCGCGATCCACGTCTATGGCGGCGATTTCTTTGCGACGCCGCGCAGCGAATGGGATCCGGAGACACTGATCGAAGCAGAATTCGATGTGTCGAAGACAATGCGCCTGTTCGAGGACGCGAACGCCGCCTACGAGGCGCGGATGAGGGCGTCGTGAGCGTGAAGGGTCTACGCCTTCACCTGCGGCCATTTGACCGGCGAACTCGGCCATTTGATGGAGGGCGGCGAGGGCAAGATCCGCCTGCCGATCCCGGCCTATCTGATCGAGCACCCGAAGGGCACGGCGTTGTTCGATACCGGCATGCACCCGGATTGCCAGCATGATCCCGCGGCGCGGCTCGGGGCGCGCCTGACCGGCCTGTTCGGGTTCGACTACGGGCCGGGTGAGGAGATCAGCGCGCGACTCACGGCGCTCGGCCGCGACCCGGCGAAGATCGACCTCGTCATCAACTCGCATTTCCATTTCGACCATGTCGGCGGCAATGCGCTGATCCCGAACGCGACGATGCTGGTGCAGCGCCGCGAATGGGAAGCCGGCATGGACCCCGACAGCGCCGCGAAGCGCGGCTTCAACCCGCGCGATTTCGATCTCGGCCACAAGCTCCGGCTGATCGAGGGCGAGCACGATGTGTTCGGCGACGGCTCGGTCGTGTGCCTGCCGACGCATGGCCACACGCCGGGGCATCAATCCTTGAAATTGCGGCTGGCGGGAGGTGACGTCGTGCTGGCGGCCGACAGCTGCTATTTCTGCCGCACGTTGCGCGAGCGCCGCCTGCCGCGATTCGCCTATGACAAGGAACAGATGCTGGTCTCGCTCCACCGGCTCGCCGCACTCGAAAAGAGCGGCGCGCGCATCTTCTTCGGCCACGATCCGGAATTCTGGCAAGGCGTGCCGCAGGCGCCGGCGGCGATTACCTAGGCAGGATTGACGGAAGAGCGTCCTTCGACTGCTCGCTGCGCTCGCGCTCAGGATGAGGTACGTCTTTTTTGTGTCACCAAAGAGATCCCTCATCCCGAGCAGCGCGACGGCGAAGCCGGCCGCGTGTCGCCCTTCGAGACGCCGCCGGGAAACGGCGGCTCCTCAGGAGACGCAAAGCGGCAATCCAGATGAGTTAAAATAGAGGCATGAGCCAGCTTCCGCCTGCGATCCTGTTCGATCTCGACGACACGATCCTGTCCGCCTTCGGCCAGGCCGAGGGACAATGGCAGCGGGTCATCGCCGAGTTCATCGAGCATCTCGCACCGCATCCGCCCGACGATGTCGTCGCCGCGATCCAGGCCTATTCGCGCTATCTCTGGGCCGACCAGGCGCGGCACAAGCATTGGCGTCACCGCATCGGCGAGGCGCGGCGGCACATCGTGCAGAACGCGTTTGCCGAATTGTGCGGCAAGGCGGGTCAGCCGGCGCCGTCCGCCGAGTTGTGTGATGCGATCGCCGCCCGCTTCAACGAAGTGCAGGAAGCCGAGCTCCGCATGTTCCCCGGATCGCACGAGACGCTCGACCGGCTGAAGGAGCTGGGGGTTAAGCTGGCGCTCGTCACGAACGGCGCCGGTCCGCCGCAGCGCAAGAAGGTCGTGCGCTTCGCGCTCGAACACCGCTTCGATCACATCCAGATCGAGGGGGAGCACGGGTTTGGCAAGCCCGAGGAGCAAGCCTACCTGCATGCCATGCAGGCGCTCGGTGTCGGTCCCAAGGACACCTGGATGGTCGGCGACAATCTCGAATGGGAGGTCGTCGCGCCGCAGCGGCTCGGCATCTACGCGATCTGGTATGACGGGTATGGCATCGGCCTGCCGCCGGAATCGCCGATCCGCCCCGACCGCATCATCCGCAGCCTGCCGGAATTGCTGCCCTGATCAGCCGAGGAAGCGTTTGGCCGCCTTTACCCATTCGTTAGAATAGCGGCCAATCCTGTACGCCTGAACGAGGCTGCCCGCCCCAATGCTGAGACTGCCGAGATTTGGCCGCGACGCGCGGGTCAATGCCCTGATCGGCAGCGGCCATTTCTTGTCGCATTACTACCAGCTGTGCCTGCCGCCGATGTTCGTCGTGTGGCAGCGGGATTTCGGCGTGTCCTATGCCGAGCTCGGGCTGGCGATGGCGCTGATGTCGGGGACGACGGCGGTCGTCCAGGCGCCGGTCGGATTCCTCGTCGACCGCTATGGCGCACGCCGCTTTCTGATCGCCGGCACCTCGCTGATGACCCTGTCGATCGCGGGGATGGGATTCGCCACCGCCTATTGGCAGATTGCGCTGTTGGCGATGCTGTCGGGGCTCGGCAACTCGGTCATCCACCCGGCCGATTACGCGATCCTCGCCGGCTCGGTCGACCCCAGCCGCATCGGCCGTTCGTTCTCGTTGCATACCTTTGTCGGGCATGTCGGGTTCGCAGCGGCGCCGCCGGTCACCGCGGCGCTTACCCTGCTGATCGGCTGGCGCAACACGCTGCTGCTCGTCGGGCTGATGGGGATCCCGGTGGTGCTGTCGATCATCTGGCAAAGCCGCATTCTGATCGATCACCGCGGCGCGCGGCAGAAGCCCAAGACCAGCCTGCGTCAGGATGCGCGGTTTCTGTTCTCGCGCTCGATCCTGTCGTTCTTCGCGTTCTTCATGGTGTCATCGATGGCCGGCGCCGGCATCCAAAGCTGGCTGATCACCGTGTTGCACCGGACGCACGGGCTCACCTTGGAGGCCGCCGCCTCGGCGCTGACCGGCTACATGATCGGCACGATGAGCGGGGTCCTCGTCGGCGGCTGGGTCGCCGATCGCACCGACCGGCATCTGAGCTTTGTGCTGGTGCTGACGATCATCAGCGCGTGCCTGTTCCTGTTTGTCGATCTCGCCAGCTTGCCGCAGCTCGCGACAATTCTGTTGCTGTTCGCAAGCGGGCTGATGATCGGCGCCAGCCGCACGCCGCGCGACGTCATGGTCAAGGACGCGGCGCCGCCCGGCCAGATTGGCAAGGTGTTCGGCTTTATCAGCGCCGGGCTGTCGCTGGGCGGCGCGATCATGCCGGTGCCCTACGGCATGCTGATCGACGCCGGCCGGCCGGAATTGGTGCTCGTGCTGGTCTCGACATTGTGGCTCGCGAGCCTGTTGTTCATGGGCAACGCGCGCGCCGCAACCCATCGCGAGGCGGTGGCGGCCGCCGCGGCGGATTAAATCGCCGGCACGCCATTGCATTGCGGGGTGTTGCTGAGTTAGACCGGCACCGCGGCCCTTCGGGGCCGCGATTTTCTTCGCAACCGCTCAATCGGCGATGGCCAACGACCTCCCTATCCCGGGGCCTGCCCCGCTGCCACGCGCCGCCGCCACTGCCGGCGATGGCGGACCGTCCGCGCTATACCAGGAGCGGATCGAGGCGGGCGCGATCAATCCCGACCCGGCGCAGCAACGCGTCGTCACGCAGCTACAGCGGCTGCATGAGACGCTGCGCGACTACCAGCCGGCGATCACGCGGCGCGGGCTGCTGAACTGGCTCGGCCTGGCGGAAGCCAAGCCGCCGCCGAGGGGGCTGTATCTCTGGGGACCGGTCGGGCGCGGCAAATCGATGCTGATGGACATGCTGTTTGCCGGCGCGCTCATCGAGCGGAAGCGGCGGGTGCATTTTCACGCCTTTATGCTCGATGTGCACGAGCGCATCGAGCAGGGGCGCCGCGCGCACACCGAGGAGCCCGTTGCGAAGGTGGCAGCCAATCTCGCCGCGGAGGCGGCGCTGCTCTGCTTCGACGAGTTTCAGGTCAACGACATCGCCGATGCGATGATCCTCGAACGACTGTTCCGAGCCTTGTTCGAGGCCGGCACGGTGGTCGTCGCGACCTCCAACCGGCAGCCGGATCGGCTCTATGAGAACGGGCTGCAGCGCGACCGCTTTCTGCCGTTCATCGCGCTGGTGGGCGAGCGGCTCGATATCGTCGAACTCGACAGCGGCCGCGATTACCGGCTGGCGCGCATGCGCGGGCGGAAGGTCTATCACTGGCCCAACGACGCGGCGGCGCATGCCGCGCTCGAAGCCGCCTTCGCCGATCTGACCGACGGCGCGGCGGTTCGCAGCGAGACGTTGACGGTGCTCGGGCGCGCGCTCACCGTGCCGCGGGTCGGCCGCAACGTCGCGTGGTTTTCGTTCGAGGAGTTGTGCGTGCGGCCGCTCGCAGCGCCCGATTATCTGGCGCTCGCCGAGCGCTATGCCGCGATCATTGTCGAAGGCATCCCGCGCCTGTCGCGGCGCGAGCGCAACGAGGCGCAGCGCTTTCATATCCTGATCGACGCGCTGTACGAGGCACGCACCTTGCTCGTCGCCTCCGCCGAGATCCCGGCAGATCAGATTTATGTCGCGGGCGACGGCGCCTTTGAGTTCCAGCGCACCGTCTCGCGCCTCATCGAAATGCAGAGTGAGGACTACCTCGCCAACCGCCGGGTTTAGGAGGGAGTTGATGCCGAGGAGAAGGAAAACTGATGCCAACACCGCAGACCCGGCGGTCGAAGCCAATCGCCGTCGCGCAGCCACAGCACGAGCGCTGAAGAGATTGTTCCAGGGTAAGAGTCCGCAAGAACGGCGAGCCGAGTACGCCGGAGCCTACGATTGGGGGCCGGATATCGGCCGCGAGGCAATCCAGGACTAGCGGCTCGCTGCCTTGCCCGGTGCGGTAATTCGCGGTAAGACCCGCGCCGTTCCGAGCCCGCCTTCTCAGACAAGGATTTCCCGATGGCACGCAACAAGATCGCGCTGGTCGGCGCCGGCCAGATCGGCGGCACGCTGGCCCTCTTGGCCGGCCTCAAGGAATTGGGCGACGTCGTGCTGTTCGACATCGTCGATGGCGTCCCGCAGGGCAAGGCGCTCGACATCGTGCAGGGGTCGCCGATAGAGGGCTATGACGCCTCGATCACCGGCGCGAACGATTACTCGGCGATCAAGGGCGCGGACGTCGTCATCGTCACGGCCGGGGTGCCGCGCAAGCCGGGCATGAGCCGTGACGATCTCGTCGGGATCAACACGAAAGTCGTCGGCGAGGTCGGCGCCGCGATCAAGCAGCACTGCCCGCAGGCGTTTGTCATCACGATCACCAACCCGCTCGACGCGATGGTTTGGGTCATGAAGGAGGCGACCGGGTTGCCGGCGAACCGCGTCGTCGGCATGGCCGGGGTGCTCGACAGCGCGCGGCTGCGCTATTTCCTGGCCGAGGAGTTCAAGGTCTCGGTCGAGGATGTCAGCGCCTTTGTGCTCGGCGGGCATGGCGACACGATGGTGCCGCTGATTCGCTATGCGACGGTCGCCGGCATCCCGGTGCCCGAGCTGATCAAGATGGGCTGGACGAGCAAGGAGAAGATCGACCATATCCTGCAGCGCACCCGCGACGGCGGCGCCGAGATCATCAATTATCTGAAGACCGGCTCGGCTTTCTACGCGCCGGCCAGCTCGGCGATCGCGATGGCCGAAGCCTATCTGCGCGACAAGAAGCGGGTGCTGCCGTGCGCCGCGTGGCTGACCGGGCAATATGGCGTCAAGGACCTCTACGTCGGAGTGCCGGTCGTGATCGGCGCCGGCGGCGTCGAGCGCATCGTCGAGCTGAACCTGGAGCGCGACGAGAAGGCGGCGTTCGACAAATCGGTGGAGGCGGTGCGCGGGCTCATCGACTTGGCCCGCAAGATGCGCGAAACGGCGGCGGCCCGGTGAGGCCGTCGCCATGAACATCCACGAATACCAGGCGAAAGAGCTGCTGGCGAAATTTGGGGTGCCGGTGCCGCAAGGCGGGATTGCCTATACCGCGGCCGAGGCCGTCGGGGTGGCGCGCCGGCTCGGCGGCACGGTGTGGGTCGTCAAAGCGCAGATCCATGCCGGCGGCCGCGGCAAAGCGGGCGGCGTCAAGCTGGTGCGCTCCGAGGACGAGGTCGCGGCCGCGGCAAAGGCGCTGATCGGCAAAAAGCTCGTCACCCACCAGACCGGGCCGGAGGGCCGTCAGGTCAAGCGGGTCTATGTCGAGGCGGGCTGCGACATCGCCCGCGAACTCTATCTCGCGCTGTCGATCGACCGCGCCGCCGGGCGGATCACGCTGATCGCAGCCGCCGAGGGCGGGGTCGAAATCGAGGAGCTGGCGGAACGCGCCCCCGACAAGATCCTGCGGATCGACATCGACCCGGCCGCCGGCTTCACGCCATTCTACGCGCGCCGGGTCGCGTTCGGCCTGGGCCTTACGGGCGGGCAGGTGCGGGCGATGGGCGATTTCGCCGCGGCGCTCTATCGTGGATTCACGGAGCTCGACGCGGCACTCGTCGAGATCAACCCGCTGGTCGTGACGGCGGGCGGCGAATTGCTCGCGCTCGACGCCAAGATGGGATTCGACGACAACGCCCTGTTCCGCCACTCCGAGATCGAGGCATTGCGCGACGAGGATGAGGAAGACCCGATCGAGCTGGAGGCCGGCAAGCACGCGCTCAATTACGTCAAGCTCGACGGCAATATCGGCTGCATGGTCAACGGCGCCGGGCTGGCGATGGCGACGATGGACATCATCAAGCTCTATGGCGGCAGCCCGGCCAACTTCCTCGATGTCGGCGGCGGCGCGACGCGCGAGCGCGTCATGGTCGCGTTCAAGCTGATCCTGTCCGACCCGAACGTGGAAGCGATCCTCGTCAACATCTTCGGCGGCATCATGCGCTGCGACGTCATCGCCGAGGGCATCGTCGCGGCGGCGCGCGAGGTCAACCTGCACGTGCCGCTGGTGGTGCGGCTCGAAGGCACCAATGTCGAATTGGGGCGCAAGCTCCTCGGCCAATCGGGGCTGCCGTTGATCGCGGCGGAGAATTTCGAGGACGCCGCGAAAAAAGTCGTCGATGTCGTGAAGGAGGCGGCGTGATGTCGATCCTCGTCGATGCGACGACGACGGTCATATGCCAGGGTTTTACCGGGGCCCAGGGCACGTTCCATTCCGAGCAGGCGATCGCCTACGGCACCAAAATGGCCGGCGGCGTGACCCCGGGGAAAGGCGGCACCAGGCACCTCGACCTGCCGGTGTTCGACACGGTCGAGGAGGCGCGCGCCAGGACCGGCGCGACCGCCAGCGTCATCTATGTGCCGCCGCCTTATGCCGCCGACGCGATCCTCGAGGCGGTCGATGCCGGGATCGAGCTGGTCGTGTGCATCACCGAGGGCATCCCGGTTCTCGACATGGTGCGGGTGAAGCGCGCCCTCTGCGGATCGAAGACCACCCTGATCGGACCGAACTGCCCGGGGGTCATCACCCCGGAGGCGTGCAAGATCGGCATCATGCCGGGGCATATTCACCGACGCGGCAAGGTGGGCATCGTGTCGCGCTCCGGTACCCTGACCTATGAGGCGGTGGCGCAGACGAGTGCCGCGGGGCTCGGCCAATCGAGCTGCGTCGGAATCGGCGGCGACCCGATCCACGGCCTCGATTTTACTGATGTCCTGGAGATGTTCCTGGCCGATGACGAGACCGAGGCGATCGTCATGATCGGCGAGATCGGCGGCCATGCCGAGGAGGACGGCGCCGCCCTCCTCAAATCATCGAGGCGCAAGAAACCGACGGTCGGGTTTATCGCCGGCGCGGCGGCGCCTCCGGGCCGCCGGATGGGGCATGCCGGCGCGATCATCGCCGGCGGCAAGGGCACCGCGGCCGACAAGATGGAGGCGCTTAGAAGCGCCGGGGTCACGGTCACCGAATCGCCGGCCGCGATCGGCGCGACGATGAAGCAGGTGCTGGGGGGCTGAGTAGCGCAGAGTTAGTTTGAAACCTCGCCAGCCCGGTCCCAGATTCTCGCAATTAAGGAGTCGAGGCCATGGCGGAAGAAGCTGAAGTGATTGAGACCACGGTGGGCGAATTAGCCGCCGAGTTGGCGCGCCGCGGTCTTGACCCGCAGGATCGCGTCACGGTCACGATCCAACCCGACGAGCTGATCCCCGGCCGTCGGGAGGCGCGCGCTCGGGTCGTCGCAGCCGGCCTAACCGATGACGATATCGACCGGCTCATTAAGCAAGCGCAAGGGGAAGTCGAGCCTTCTGCTGAATGAGGGTAGTTCTCGACACCAACGTCTTTATCAGCGCCGCCCTCAAGCAAAATTCCACACCAGCCGCAGCTGTTCACGCTGTCGAGCAGCGCGCCGTTCTGCTCAAATCATTGGCAACCAGACGGCAGCTATTCGAGGTTATAGCACGACCGTATTTCGTCCCGCTGATTGGCCCAGATACACGGGCATGGTTACGGAAGTTAATTTCCGTCGCCGAGTTGGTTACCATCATCGAGCACATCACGGCTTGTCGCGACCCTACCGATGATAAGTTTCTGGAGCTGGCTGTCAGTGGCCATGCGGATTTGATCGTGAGCGGTGATGCCGATCTGCTCGCGCTGGACCCCTTCCGCGGAATTCCAATTGTCACGCCGGCGGTATTCGTCGAGAACACACGGCGAGGACCCGTGTAAAAGCCCCCTGGGGCTAAGAGTGTCCTGGCGGGCGCGGGGCTGGGTTGAGGGCTTTCGCGTCGCATTCGCGGTTGGGAACGCCCACATAGCGCGGGAGTGCCTGTTTATCGGTTCGTAAGTTGCGCCGGTGATGATCCCCGGCGCAGCACCGAGGCTTTCCGATGGCCGAGTTGAACGGAACAACCTTTCTATCCGGCGCCAACGCCGAATTCATCGCCGAATTGTACGCTCGCTATCTCGACGACCCGTCGGCGGTCGACCCGAGCTGGCGGCGGTTTTTCGCGGAAATGGCGGATGACGCGGCGGCGATCCGCGCCGAGCGCGCCGGTCCGCCCTGGGCGCATCCCTTACCGCCGCTCCTCCCTCCGGAGACGGCGGCTCCCGCCCCCGCCGTTAACGGGGCCGCCGTGGAGCAGGCCGCGATCGACTCGATCCGGGCGCTCAATTTGATCCGCTCCTACCGGGTGCGCGGCCATCTCGAAGCCGATCTCGACCCGCTGCACCTGGAACAGCGCCGGCCGCACAACGAGCTCGACTATCGCACCTGGGGCTTTACCGAGGCCGACCTCGACCGCGAGATCTTCATCAACAATCTGTTCGGGCGCGAGCGCGCGACCTTGCGCGAGATCATCGTGATCCTGCGCCAGACCTATTGCGGGCGGATCGGCATCGAGTACATGCACATCCAGGTGCTCGCCGAGCGGCAGTGGATCCAGCAGAAATTCGAGCATCTGCACGATCGGCCGCAACTGACCAACGCGGCGAAGAAGGATGTGCTGCGAGTCCTCACGGTGGCCGAAACCTTCGAGCGGTTTCTCGACCGGCGCTACACCGGCACCAAGCGGTTCGGCATCGAGGGGGCGGAATCGCTGATGCCGGCGCTCGAATCGATCCTGCGCTGCGGCGCCGAACTCGGCATCCGCGAATTCGTCATCGGCATGCCGCATCGCGGCCGGCTGAACGTCTTGGCCAATTTCGTTGGCAAGCCCTACGCCGCGATCTTCTCCGAATTCCAGGGCAACACGGCGAACCCGGAGCACGTCCAGGGCTCGGGCGACGTCAAATACCATCTCGGCACCTCGGGCGACCGCGAGGTCGGCGGCCGCAATGTGCATCTGTCGCTGGCCGCCAACCCGTCGCATCTCGAAGCGGTCGATCCGGTCGTGCTCGGCAAGGTGCGCGCCAAGCAGCATCAGCGCGGCGACAGCGAGCGCAACCAGGTCGCCGGCATCCTGATGCATGGCGATGCCGCCTTTGCCGGCCAGGGGCTGGTCGCCGAGTCATTGGAGCTGGCCGATCTGCGCGGCTTCGGCACGGGCGGGACGATCCACATCATCGTCAACAACCAGATCGGCTTTACGACGAGCCCGTCCTTCGCACGTTCAAGCCCCTACCCTTCCGATGTCGCGAAGGGGGTGCAGGCGCCGATCTTTCATGTCAATGGCGACGATCCCGAAGCGGTCGTCGAGGTGGCGCGCGCCGCCGTCGAGTACCGCCAGCGCTTCAAAAAGGACGTCGTCATCGACCTGTTCTGCTATCGCCGGCACGGCCATAACGAAGCCGACGAGCCGGCCTTCACGCAGCCCTTGATGTACCGCACGATCGCGCGGCACCCGACGACGCGGCAGCTCTACGCGCAGCGGCTGGTCACTGCCGGCGTAACTAACGAGGCCGAGGTCGAGGCGATGGCGAACGGCTTTATCGCCGATCTCGAAAGCCAATTCGCGGCGGCGGGGAACTACCGGCCGAACAAGGCCGACTGGCTCGAAGGCGCCTGGGCCGGGCTCGGCACGGCGACCGACGACGACCGGCGCGGCGAGACCGCGGCGCCGCTCGAATTGCTGCGCGAGGTCGGGCACGGGCTCGTGACGGTGCCTGACGGCTTTCATCTGAACCGCAAGATCGCCCGCCAGCTCGACGCGAAGCGCGCCGCAATCGAGAGCGGCGACGGAATCGATTGGGCCACCGCCGAGGCGCTGGCGATCGGCACGCTGTGCGCCGAGGGAACGCATGTGCGGCTTTCCGGGCAAGACAGCGGCCGCGGCACGTTTTCGCACCGGCACGCCGTCTTGGTCGATCAGGAAACCGAGGAGCGTTACGTTCCGATCAATCATGTCCGCGACGGGCAGGCGCCGTTCGAAATCATCGACAGCCCGCTGTCGGAAGCGGCGGTCGTCGGCTTCGAATACGGCTACAGCCTCGCCGACCCGATGACACTGGTGTTGTGGGAGGCGCAGTTCGGCGATTTCGCCAATGGCGCGCAGGTCATCATCGACCAGTTCCTGTCATCGGGCGAAGCCAAATGGCTGCGCATGAGCGGGCTCGTGCTGCTGTTGCCGCACGGCTATGAGGGCCAGGGGCCGGAGCATTCCTCAGCGCGGCTCGAGCGCTATCTGCAGCTCTGCGCCGAAGACAACATGCAGGTGTGCAATCTGACGACCGCTGCCAATTACTTCCACGTGCTGCGGCGGCAGGTGCGGCGCAGGTTCCGCAAGCCGCTCGTCGTCGTGACGCCGAAATCGCTGCTGCGCGCGAAGGAGGTCATGTCGCCGCTGGCCGATATGGGACCGGGAACGACGTTCCACAGAGTGATCGGCGAGACCGAGACGATTGTGCCGGATGACACGGTGCGCCGGGTCGTGCTGTCGAGCGGCAAGGTGTATTTCGATCTGCTGAAGGCGCGCGCCGAGAAGGGCGACAAATCGGTAGCGCTGGTGCGATTGGAACAGCTCTACCCGTTCCCGGCGAAAACGCTTGCCGAGATGCTGCGGCGCTATCCGCGGGCGGAGGTCGTGTGGTGCCAGGAAGAGCCAGAGAACATGGGGGCCTGGGGCTTTGTCGACCGCCGCATCGAGGAGGTCCTCGCCGGCCTCGACGTCGCGGCAAAGCGGCCGCGCTTTGCCGGCCGCACGGAGGCCGCCTCGCCCGCGACCGGGCTGTTCAAGCGCCACCTGCAGGAGCAGACGCAGCTCGTCAATGACGCGCTGGCGGCGTGACATAACGCGATGGCGATCGAGATCACCGTCCCCAGCCTCGGCGAATCTGTGACCGAGGCGACGGTCGCCAAATGGCTGAAACAGCCCGGCGAGGCGATCGAACGCGACGAGCCGGTCGTCGAATTGGAGACCGACAAGGTGACGCTGGAAGTGCCGGCGCCGGCAGCCGGGACCTTGGGCGAGATCCGCGCCGGCGAGGGAGTCAATGTGCCGGTCGGCGCGGTGCTTGGGCTTATCGCCGATGGCGCGGCGGGAAGCCCTCACCCACCGGCTGCCAATACAGAGCCTGCCCCTCACACCGGCCCTCTCCCCGTGATCCCCGGGTCAAGCCCGGGGAGGGAGAGGGAGAACGCGGCGCTGGAGCGGGCCGGGCCGGCGGTGCGCAAGCTGATCGCCGAAAGCGGGCTCGATGTCGCGCAGGTGACGCCGACCGGGCGCGGCGGCCGCATCACCAAGCAAGACGTAATGACGGCGCGCGAGCGCTCCGGTCCGGAGCCGCGCCGCGAACCGCCCGGCACCAGCGGACCCGCCGAACGTGAACCGCCGCCGGAAGCCGAGCCGACGCCGCCGCGGCGGGAGCCCCCGCGTCCTGCGCCTGCGCCGGAAATCGAGCCGCCGCCCGCCGGCGAGCGCGAAACCCGGGTGCGGATGACCCGGCTGCGCCGCCGCATCGCCGAGCGCCTCAAGGAGGCGCAACAAAACGCGGCGATGCTGACGACGTTCAACGAGATCGACATGTCGGGCGCCATCGCGCAGCGCGAACGCTGGCGCGAGGCGTTCGAGAAAAAGCACGGCGTGCGGCTCGGCTTCATGTCGATCTTCGTCAAGGCGGCGATCGTCGCGCTCAAGGAATTGCCGGCGGTCAACGCCGAGGTCGACGGCGACGACATCGTCTACAAGAACCATTACGACATCGGCGTCGCGGTCGGGACGGAACAGGGGCTCGTCGTACCGGTCGTGCGCGACGCCGACCGCAAGGGCTTCGCCGATATCGAGAAGGAGATCGGCGCGCTTGGCAGGAAGGCGCGCGACGGCAAATTGACGATCGAGGATCTGTCGGGCGGCACCTTCACGATCTCGAATGGCGGCGTCTATGGTTCGCTGCTCTCGACGCCGATCCTCAACCCGCCGCAATCGGCGATCCTCGGCATGCACAAGATCGAGCGGCGCCCGATTGCGGTCGGCGAGCCCGCGAACGAACGGATCGAGATCCGGCCGATGATGTATGTCGCACTGACCTACGATCACCGCGTCATCGATGGCCGCGAGGCGGTGACGTTTCTCGTGCGCATCAAGGAGTGCGTCGAGGACCCCTCGCGCCTCCTGTTCGATATTTGAGCGGGCGCCGGATGGCCGAGCAGTACGACGTTGTCGTGATCGGCGCGGGGCCGGGCGGCTATGTCGCGGCGATCCGCGCGGCGCAGCTCGGCATGAAGACGGCATGCATCGACAGCCGCGAGACCGCCGGCGGCACCTGCCTCAATATCGGCTGCATCCCGTCGAAGGCGCTCTTGCAGTCGTCCGAGAAATTCGCCGAAGCGAAGAACGGGCTCGCCGAGCACGGCGTCAAAATCGCGAAAGCCGAACTCGACCTCGCGGCGATGATGACGCGCAAGGACAAGGTCGTCACGACGCTAATCCGCGGCGTCGAGTTCCTGTTCCGCAAGAACAAGGTCGATTGGATCAAGGGCACCGCGCGCATTACCGCACCTGGACGCGTTGCGGTAGCGGCGAACGGCGGCGGAAACCGGGAAATCGAAGCCGAAGCGATTGTCATCGCGACCGGCTCGGAAAGCATCCCGCTCCCCGGGCTGGCGATCGATGAAGAGCGCATCGTGTCGTCGACCGGCGCGCTGGCGCTCGACCGGGTGCCGGAGCGGCTCGCGGTGATCGGCGGCGGCTATATCGGGCTGGAATTGGGCTCGGTCTGGTCGCGGCTCGGCAGCAAGGTGACGGTCGTCGAATTTCTCGACCGCATCCTGCCGAACATGGACCGCGAGCTCGGCCCGGCGTTGCAGCGCGTGCTGGCGCGCTCCGGCGTCTCGTTCAAGCTCGCGACAAAGGTGGCCGGCGGCGAGTTGGGCAACGAGGCGGTGACGCTTCAACTTGAGCCGGCGAAGGGTGGAGACCGCGAGAACCTGGCCGCCGATGTCGTGCTCGTCGCAATCGGACGGCGGCCGTTCACGAACGGGCTTGGGCTCGACGAGATCGGCGTTGCGCGCGATCCCGCCGGCCGCATCACCGTCGGCGACGGCTTCGCGACCAACGTGCCCGGGATCTATGCGATCGGCGACGTCATCCGCGGGCCGATGCTGGCGCACAAGGCCGAAGACGAAGGCATCGCGGTCATGGAACAGCTGGCCGGGCAGAAGACCGAACTCGATTACGACGCGATCCCGTCGGTCGTCTACACCTGGCCGGAGGTCGCCGCGGTTGGCAAGACCGAGGAAGAATTGAAGGCGGCCGGCGTCGAGTACCGGACCGGCAAATTCCCGTTTACCGCCAATGCGCGGGCGCGCACGAATGCCGATGCCGACGGCTTTGTCAAAGTGGTGGCCGATGCCGCGACGGATCGCGTGCTCGGCGTCCACATCATCGGCCCCGACGCCGGCACGATGATCGCCGAGGCGGCGCTCGCGATGGAGTTCGGCGCCTCGGCCGAGGACATCGCACGCACCTGTCACGCGCATCCGACCCTGCCGGAGGCGCTGAAGGAAGCCGCGCTCGCGGTCGACGGCCGCGCCATTCACATCTAACTAGGGGGAGGCACGAATGCTCTCGAAGCGAGAGACGGAACATTTGGTTCATACGGCACGCACATTACTTGATCGACTACCGAATACAGCAGCCGTCGATCGTTGGACTCTCAAGACCCCTGAAGAGCATCTTGCTCCGGTGGACGAATACTGGTATCGGGGATATTCTGGAAAATACCTAAGCCTTATTGATCTGGAACGAGGACAGTTTGATTTAGAATTGTGGATTGAGACGTATCGTAATTACAGCAGAGAAAATGCCTTATGGTTCGGCTTATACTCACCTCGCAAAAGCCCGATTCAGGAGTTGGCTAGCGCGCTAGGAGCGAGGGAATGGACCGACCATCAGACGCGACCCCCCACATCCCTTGTTTACGATGATCTTGGAAGAGCAGAGTACTATTTGGGTATTTATGAAAGTAAGAAGGGAAGGCAACACGAGCAACGATTTGTGGAACGCTGCATCTCATTGGTGAATAATGTCTGCAACGGGCTCACACCCGACGAAGAAGCGACGGATGTTAACGCGGAAGTCCAGCGGCAGCGGCGACTCGGCACAATTCAATCAAGACCAGAGCAACGGAAATTCTCCAAGTTGATCCGGCGCCTTTATGGCCGGCAATGCGCAGTGACCGGATCTTCTACCCCTGTCGTTCTTGAAGCGGCGCACATCCGCGTGGCAGCCGATCACAGAATTGATGTGAATAGAGCAGACAACGCCATATTGCTTCGGGCTGACATTCACGCTTTGTTCGATAGGTACCTGATTACCCTTACCCGCGATGGAGGCGCTGTCCAGCTTAGCCCCGAGCTAACCGACCCCAGCTACGATTTCCTCCGAACCTCAAAAGTGGCTCGCCCGCAAAAGCAGCCGCCATCACTCAAAAATATTGCGCACCATCGCAACCTCTTTAAGAAGGCCAGAGGTAAGTGAGAGGTCAACGGGCGCGGGGGTGCGCTGCCTCGTAGATGGCGAGGAGGCGCTCGGTTTCGACGCTGGTGTAGCGCTGCGTCGTCGACAGACTCGCGTGCCCCAGCAATTCCTGGATTGCGCGCAGATCGCCGCCGCCGCCCAGCAGGTGCGTCGCGAAGCTGTGGCGCAGCGCGTGCGGGGTCGCGGTTTCGGGCAGGCCGAGCATGCCGCGCAATGTCTGCATCTGGCGTTGCACGACACGCGGGTGGAGCGGGCCGCCGCGCGCGCCGACGAACAGCGGGCCCTCGGGCGGCACCGGGTACGGGCAGGCGGCGAGGTAATCGGCGATCGCGTCGCGGACGACCGGCAGGACCGGCACGAGCCGCTGCTTGCGCCCCTTCCCGGTGATCGTGACGAGGTCGCCGCGCGGTGCCTCCGAGCGCTTGAGGCCGAGCGCCTCCGAGAGGCGCAGCCCGCAGCCGTAAAGCAACGTCAGCAACGCGATATCGCGCTTCGCCTGCCAGGCGCTCGTGACCATCTCGCCGGGCGCTTCGATCATTTCGGCGGCGTCCGCCACCGACAGAGGCTTTGGCACGCTCTTCGGCAATTTCGGCGCGCGGAGCACAGCAAGGCCCGGGCTCGCGGCGAAGCCGCGGCGTTCGAGAAAACGCACAAAGCCGCGTACGACCGAGAGGCCGCGCGCGAGCGAGGCGCGCTCAATCTCGGCGGCGCGATGTGCTAGGTAGGCGCGGTAATCGGCCGGCAGCAGCCTGCGGAAGGTACCGAGGCTCGGGAGTTCGCCGAGATGCCCGGTCAGGAAATCGAAAAAGAAGGCAAGGTCGCGGCCATAGGCGGCGACCGTGTGCGGCGAGGCGCGGCGCTCGCCGGCAAGCCATGCCGTCCACAGTCCGATCGCGGCGCGCAGATCCTCGGCGGCGGAAAACCGCGCCAGCGGCTGCGGTTCGGGACGCCTTGGGAATTCGCCAAATTCGGCTTGCCTGGACACGATCAACCCCATCATGCGGCCCGGTGCTCGTGCCGGGGATCTCGTGGACGGCTCGGCTGATCCCCGGAGCAAGTCGCGGGACGGCCATGACGCCGGTGGGGGAAATTCGAACCTATGGAGCGACGCTGGGGGGAGCGACGCTGGGGGCGTCGTTCAGCCTATCGCGACGGGCTGAGCCATTGGCCGATCGTGATGCCGAGAACCCGTGCGAGGAAGCCCAGCAGCTCGGCGCCGAGGCCGGGGTTGAACCGCCCCACCCGCCGTGCACCGATGCACAAGAGCCCGAGCGGCATCCCGCGGCCGATCGATACCCGCAACAGGGCCTGCGAGCGGACGAGACCGGCGGCGCCGCCGAACAGCGCCGCGTCGCCCGGCAGATCGGCCTGGAGCAGCACGTTGCGCTCGGCGCCGAGCAGCGCATCGACGGTGCCGGCCCTTAATAGATGAATGCCGTGCGGCATCAGCCGGGCCGGCGAGGCGGTGGTCTCGACAGCCAAGGTCACGATATCGACATCGAGCAGGACGGCGAGATCGGTCGTCACGATCTGCAACAGCTGCTCGAAGCTCGGCGCACCGAGGATCGCCAATGCCGCCTTGTGCACCCGGCCCTGGCTTGCCAGATTGCCGCGGCTCGCGGCGATCAGGGTGCGATGCTCGAGGTTGAGGCGCGCCAGCTCGCCGCGCAACCGCTCGAGCATGAAATGCTGGAAATCGAACACCCCTTCGCCGACCTCGCGGGCCGGCGCCCGCAGCAGCCGCAACGCCTCGGGGTGGCGATCCAGGAAATCCGGGTGCTGCTTCAAATAGGCGATGACCTCGCGGCTGCCGATCTGCTGCGGCAGCACCGGTGGTGCCGCAGCATCGCCTTCGATTTGCGGCTTGTCGCGCGGCCGGTCGACCATGGGCGCGCTACCTCGCCCAGCCTGGAAGCGGGCGGCACTGGCCGATTACGACGAGAGGCAGCAACATCATCCCTACGCACCTGACAACCAAACCCGCGATGCCGACCCCCCGCGACCAATGCGGATCCGACACAGCCGGAGAGGCGAGTGTAGCGATGGCCGACTTTGCTGCCAACAGCGCCGCGGAGAGGACGGTTCTCTCCTTGCCGGCGTGCGTGCGTGTCATGCTGCCGCTACCCCTGCCCGAGGCGCTCGATTATCTGGCGCCGGAGGGGAGGTTAGCGCCAGAACCCGGCAGTTTCGTGACGGTCGCGCTCGGATCGCGACGCGTCACGGGCGTGGTGTGGGACGGAGATGGGGGCGGAGAGCTGCCTCCCGACAGGCTGAAGCCGGTGATCGAGGTGCTGCCGGCACCGCCGCTGCGGCCCGAGATGCGCCGCTTTGTCGAGCGGGTCGCCGGCTACACGCTGACGCCGCCGGGCATGGTGCTGAAGATGGCCATGAGCGTCGAGGAGGCGCTGTTGCCGCGCGCGCCGCGCCGCGTGTGCGCGATCACCCCTGCAGGTCTGGCGACGCTCGAATCGGCCGAACCCGGCCCAAAGCTGACCGCGGCGCGGCGACGGGTTTTGCAGGCATTGCGCGACGACGGGGCGTGCTCGACCGCCGAGCTGGCACGCCGCTCGGGTTGCGGCGTGGGGGTCGTGCGCAGCCTGATCGCGGCCGGGGATATCGCCGAGGAATTTGTCTCGGCCGAACCCATCGCGGAGCGAATGCCGGATTGGCAGGGTGCCGGGCCGCCGCTGTCGCCCGATCAGGAAAGAGCGGCTGAGTGCCTCGTCGAGCGGGTGCGCGAAGGCGGGTTTTCCGTGACCGTGCTCGACGGTGTCACCGGCTCGGGCAAGACCGAAACCTACTTCGCTGCGATCGCCGCGGCGCTCGCCGCCGGCCGCCAGGTGCTGGTGCTGTTGCCGGAGATTGCGCTCGGCGCGCAATGGCTCGACCGCTTCAAGCGGCGCTTTGGCGCGATGCCGGCGGAATGGCATTCCGACATCTCGCAGAGCGCGCGGCGTGACACCTGGCGCGCCGTCACGACCGGGCGGGCGCGCATCGTCGTCGGGGCGCGCTCGGCGTTGTTTCTACCGTTTCCCGAGCTGGGGCTCATCATCGTCGACGAGGAGCACGACGCCTCCTACAAGCAGGAGGATGGCGTCTGCTACCAGGCGCGCGACATGGCGGTATTGCGCGCCTCGATCGCCGGGATCCCGATCGTGCTGGTCTCGGCGACGCCGTCGCTCGAAACCGTGGTTAACATTTCGCGCGGGCGTTACGAGCGCGTGCACCTGCCGCGCCGCCATGCCGAGGCGAGCCTGCCGAAGATCGATCTCGTCGATATGCGCGGCCAACGCATCGAGAGCGGGCGGTTTCTGTCGCCGCCCGTCGTCGCGGCGCTCGACGAGACGTTGGCGGCGGGCGAGCAGGCGCTGCTTTTTCTAAACCGCCGCGGCTATGCGCCCCTCACCTTGTGCCGCGCCTGCGGCCACCGCTTTCAATGCCCGAACTGCACCGCCTGGCTCGTCGAGCACCGCTTCACGGCGCGGCTGATCTGCCATCATTGCGGCTATGCGGCGCCGGTCCCGGCGCTGTGCCCGGAGTGTCTCGCGACCGGCACGCTCGTGCCGTGCGGGCCGGGGGTCGAGCGCTTGCAGGAGGAAGTCGCGGCGCGCTTTCCGCAGGCGCGCATCGCGCTGATGGTCAGCGATCTGTTGCAGGGCCCGCGGGCCGCGGCGGAATTGGCCGAGGGGATGGCCGCACACCGCTATGACGTCCTGATCGGCACACAGATCGTCGCCAAAGGGCATCATTTTCCGCTGCTGACCTTGGTCGGCGTCGTCGACGGCGATCTCGGCCTTGTGGGCGGCGATCTGCGCGCGACGGAGCGGACCTATCAGCTGTTGCACCAGGTGGCGGGGCGCGCCGGGCGGGAGGAGCGGCCCGGCCGCGTGCTGATCCAGACCTATATGCCGGAGCAGCCGGTCATGCGGGCGCTCGCGGCCGGCGACCGCGACCGCTTTCTCGAAGCCGAGGCGGCGGCGCGCCGGGAGGCCGGGCTGCCGCCGTTCGGCCGGCTCGCGGCATTGATCGTCGGCGCCGGCGACCCCGAGGCGGCCGATTTCGCGGCGCGAGGCTTGGCGCGGGCTGCGCCGCAACTCCCCGGCATCACGGTGCTCGGGCCGGCCCCGGCGCCGCTTGCGATCCTGCGCGGGCGGCATCGGCGGCGGTTTCTCGTCAAGGCCGAGCGCGGCGTGAATCTGCAAGCGGCGTTGCGCGATTGGCTCTCGCGCGTGCGCGTCTCGGGCTCGGTGCGCATCCAGGTCGATATCGACCCTTACAGCTTTTTATGAACTAGGCGGCAACAATCACTCACCTCGCGCGGCGCCGGGAGCCGCGTCGAACAGCGGCAAGGGATCTTCCTTGGTCTCGCGGCCGAGGAACATCGCGATGATGCTCAACAGCGCAAAGCACGTCATGATCGCGGCGCCCTGCGTGAAGCCGCCGAAATAGCCGACCAGCAGCCCGGCGATCAATGGCCCGGTGCTGGTGACGATCCGGCCGGTGCCGTTGCAGAACGACACCGCGGTCGCGCGCACATGGGTCGGGAACAGCTCGGGCAGGTAGACGGCGTGGCCGGAGAACACGCCGAGCACGAAGAAGCCATAGATCGGCAGCAGATACGGGTAATAGGTGTAGTCGCTGACCCCGAGATAGAGGGTAAGGCCAACCGCCAGAGTGCCGAGATTGTACAGGATGATCGTCGCGCGGCGGCCGATCAGGTCGGCGATGAAGCCGAACAGCGCGTAGCCGAAGATGCCGCCGATGCCCCACAGAATCATGCCGCGGCTGACAAAGGGGATCGCGGCCGCCCCGGTGATGCCGTCGCGCTCGAGCATCTGCGTCTGAATCGTCGGCAGCCAGATCACGGTCGTCCAGATCGCCAGCAGCGTGCCGAGGCAGAACATCAGCCCGACCATCGTGCTGTAGCGGTTGCGGCGGGTGAATAACTGCACCGGCACGAAACGCAGGAATTCCTGGTCTTCCGCGCTGGCCGCAGCGTTCGACTTTGCCGCTTGCCGGCGCGCCTTCACCGCCTGGAAATGCTCCGGCTCGACCATGCCGCGGCGAATGAAGAAGAGCAGCACCGCCGGCACGATCCCGGCAAAAAACACATAACGCCATCCATACACGCCGATCAGGCCGTAGACCCAGCCGCCGATCAGACTGCCGAAGGCGCCGCCGGTCATCATGACCCCAAGCACGCGGGCTCGGAACGTCGTATCGGCAAAGGCTTCCGCGACGAGCGGGATGCCGACGATCAATTCGCCGCCGGTGCCGAGCCCGCCAAGGAACCGGAAGATGCCGAGCTGCAGCGGTGAATCGGCAAATCCCTGGCATGCGGTGAAGACGCTGTAGATCAGGATCGACAGCGCAAGCGTCCGCACCCGGCCGATGTAATCGGCGATGATTCCGAAGATGAAGCCGCCGAACGCCCAACCCAACAGGCCGACCATGCTGAGGATCCCGCCGGCCCGGCCGATATCGGCGAGCGACGGGTTGCCGCCCAACAGCTCGGTCAGGGCGGGGCGCAGGACGAGCGAATAGAGCCCGAAATCGGTCGCGTCGAGCGCCCAGCCAGCCCATACGACGAGAAAGACGGTCCATTGATAGCGCGTCAGGCCGCGCGGAAAACTGAGGCTTTGCTCGCCGACGGCGCTTGGCATTCCCATCCCCCATTTTCTCGTTACGCCGGCCATCAAACATGCAGCCGGGCATGCCGATCATGTTAAGCTGCGACAGCCGCCGGTGTCCATCGTCTAAGCCATTGGAATTGCGCGTGTCCCCGTGACATGGCGAGCGGTTGCGCAGGGGGAGCATCTGTGTTACGAACCGCGCGGGTTTTCGCGGGGCCGGTACCGGCCCCGTTGGCGCGCTGCGCCGGGATCCGCCGTAACAGTATCGCGACCGTGCCTCGCCGGCGCGCTGATCGAGGATCGCCTTCCTTTGGCTTCAGAAGCAACGGGCGTAGCCAGCCTGGCTGAACGTTATGCGGCCGCCTTGTTCGATCTGGCCGACGAGCAGCATCAGCTCGATGCGGTGGCCAACGATCTGCGCGAATTGCGCACGATGCTGCACCAAAGCCCGGACCTCGGCCGGCTGTTGCGCAGCCCGGTCCTGTCGCGCGAGGAACAGGCAAAGGCGATCGCCGCGCTCGCCGAACGCGCGGGATTGTCGCGGCTCACGCGCGACTTTCTCGGCGTCGTCGCCAGCAACCGGCGGCTCTTCGCGGTGCCGGCGATGATCGAGGCTTACCTCGCACAGCTCGCCGAGCGGCGCGGCGAGGTCACCGCCGAGGTCACCACGGCACAGCCGCTCAATGAGACGCAACAGCTGACGCTCGGCGAGCAATTGCGGCGCGCCGTGGGCCGGCGGGTCACGGTCGATCTGCATGTCGATCCGAGCCTCCTGGGAGGTATGATCGTCAAGATCGGCTCACGGATGATCGACGGTTCGCTGAAGAGCCGGCTGCATCGCTTGCAGTTGGCGATGAAAGGCGTTGGATAGAGGACTGAGATGGAAATTCGCGCCGCGGAAATCTCCGCGATCCTGAAGCAGCAGATCGCCAATTTCGGCAACGAGGCCGATGTCGCCGAAGTCGGCCAGGTCCTGTCGGTCGGCGACGGCATCGCCCGCGTCCACGGGCTCGACACGGTGCAGGCCGGCGAGATGGTCGAGTTCCCGAACGGCATGAAGGGCATGGCCCTCAATCTCGAAGCCGACAATGTCGGCATCGTCATTTTCGGCGAGGACAGCGGCATTCGCGAGGGCGACACCGTCAAGCGCACCGGCGCGATCGTCGACGTGCCGGTCGGCCGCGGTCTGTTGGGCCGGGTCGTCGACGCGCTCGGCAATCCGATCGACGGCAAGGGACCGCTGGTCGATGTCAACCGGACCCGGGTTGAGGTCAAGGCGCCCGGGATCGTGCCGCGGCGCTCGGTGCACGAGCCGGTGCAGACCGGGCTGAAGGCGATCGACTCGCTGGTGCCGATCGGCCGCGGTCAGCGCGAGCTGATCATCGGCGATCGGCAGACCGGCAAGACCGCGCTGGCGATCGACACGATCCTCAACCAGCGGCAGATCAACGCCGGCACCGATGAATCGAAAAAACTCTACTGCGTCTATGTCGCGGTCGGCCAGAAGCGTTCGACCGTCGCCCAAATCGTCAAGACATTGGAGGATTACGGCGCGCTCGAATACTCGATCGTCGTCGCCGCGACCGCGTCGGAGCCGGCGCCGTTGCAGTTTCTCGCGCCCTATTCGGGCTGTGCGATGGGCGAGTTCTTCCGCGACAACGGCACGCACGCGGTCATTGTCTACGACGATTTGTCAAAGCACGCCGTCGCGTATCGCCAGATGTCATTGCTGCTGCGCCGACCGCCCGGCCGCGAGGCCTACCCGGGTGATGTGTTCTATTTGCATTCGCGGCTGCTGGAGCGCGCGGCAAAGATGAACGAGGAGCACGGCTCGGGCTCGCTGACGGCCCTGCCGATCATCGAAACCCAAGCTGGCGACGTTTCGGCCTATATCCCGACGAATGTGATCTCGATCACCGATGGACAGATCTTCCTCGAGACCGAGCTGTTCTATCGCGGCATTCGCCCCGCCATCAATGTCGGGCTGTCGGTCAGCCGGGTCGGCTCGGCGGCGCAAATCAGGGCGATGAAGCAGGTCGCCGGGCGCATCAAGCTCGAACTCGCGCAATACCGCGAGATGGCGGCGTTCTCGCAATTCGCTTCGGACCTCGACGCGTCGACGCAGCGCCTGCTGGCGCGGGGCGCGCGGCTGACCGAGCTGTTGAAGCAGCCGCAATTCTCGCCGGTACCGGTCGAAGAGCAGGTCGTGGCGATCTTTGCCGGCACGCGCGGTTATCTCGACCGGATCGATATCGCGGACGTCACGCGCTTCGAGCAGCTGATGCTGCTCGAATTGCGTAGCAAGCGGCCCGAATTGCTCGAGTCGATCCGCACAAGGGGTGAGATCGACGAGAACACCGAGAAGGGCCTCGCCGGCTTTCTCGATGAGTTCTCCCGGAATTTCGCTTGATCTGCGATGAAGATAGTCCGCCCCAAATGGTCTTTCCGGGGCGCCGCGCTGCGGCGAGCCCGGAATCCATATTCCAGATGCCCGTGTTCATGGATTCCGGGCCTCGCCCCTCTCTAGGCGCGAGCAAAGCTCGCGCCTGTCGGTCCGACGCAACTTCGATGCGCCGGGGCGATCCCGGAATGACGGTTGACTGAGCCATGCCCAGCCTGAAGGACCTGCGCAACCGCATCCGCAGCGTCCGCTCGACCCAGAAGATCACCTCGGCGATGAAGATGGTCGCCGCCTCCCGCCTCCGCCGCGCCCAGGAGCAGGCCGAGGCGGCGCGGCCCTATGCGCAGCGTATGGAGCGCGTGCTCGGATCGCTGGCCAGCCGGATGGCAGGGCTACCCGGCGCGCCTCCCTTATTGGCCGGCACCGGCAAGGACGAGGTGCATCTATTGGTTGTCGCGACCTCGGACCGCGGCCTCGCCGGCGGGTTCAACGCTTCGATCCTCCGCGAGGCGCGGCGCCGGTTTCGCGAGATCGACAATGCCGGCAAGACCGTCAGGATCCTGACGATCGGGCGCAAGGGACGCGACAGTTTGCGCCGCGACTATGGCCGGCTCATTCACGACAGCCTGACGGACATCGGCCGCCGCCGCGTGTCGTTCGAGGAGGCGAGCGACGTCGCCGCGCGAGTCCTCACGTTGTTCGAGGCCGGCGAGTTCGATGTCTGCACGATCGTCTTCAACCGCTTCCGCTCGGCGATCACGCAGATCGTCACGGTACAGCAGCTGATCCCGTTCGCGGCACCCGCCGGCCTCACCGAGGAGCCCGCTTCCGACATGGGCCGCGCGATCTACGAGTTCGAACCGTCGGAAGAGGAGATCCTCGCCGAGCTGCTGCCCAAAAACCTCGCGGTGCAGATCTATACCGCGTTGCTGGAGAATGCCGCCAGCGAGCAGGGCGCGCGCATGACCGCGATGGACAACGCCACCCGCAACGCCGGCGAGATGATCGACCGGCTTACGATGAACTACAATCGAACGCGCCAAGCCGTCATCACCAAGGAGCTGATCGAGATCATCTCCGGCGCCGAGGCGCTGTGATCTTTCATGAATGTCATTGCGAGGAGCCGCAGGCGACGAAGCAATCTCGATGGATCGAATCGAGTTGGCACGAGATTGCTTCGCTACGCTCGCAATGACGAAGATGTAAGGGGCTGAGATCATGGCTACCAACATAGTCGGCACTATTACCCAGGTCATCGGCGCGGTCGTCGATGTCCGCTTCGAGGGCGAGTTGCCGTCGATCCTCAACGCCCTCCATGTCGACAATGCCGGCCGCATGCTCGTGCTCGAAGTGGCGCAGCATCTTGGCGAGAACACGGTGCGCACGATCGCGATGGACACCACTGACGGGCTCGTGCGCGGCGCCGAAGTACTCGACACCGGCGGCCCGATCACGATGCCGGTCGGCCCGGAAACCCTGGGGCGCATCCTCAACGTCATCGGCGAGCCGGTCGACGAACGCGGCCCGGTCAAAACCAATCGCCGCTTGCCGATCCACAGGCCGGCGCCGGAATTCATTGATCAGTCGACCGAGGCGGAGATCCTGGTGACCGGCATCAAGGTCGTCGATCTGCTGACGCCTTATGCCAAGGGCGGCAAGATCGGGCTGTTCGGCGGTGCCGGCGTCGGCAAGACCGTCATCATCATGGAATTGATCAACAACATCGCCAAGGCGCATGGCGGCTACTCGGTGTTCGCCGGCGTCGGCGAGCGCACCCGCGAGGGCAACGACCTCTATCACGAGATGATCGAGTCCGGCGTCATCAACATGAACGGCGAGGGGTCGAAGGCGGCCCTCGTCTATGGCCAGATGAACGAGCCGCCGGGTGCGCGGGCCCGCGTCGGGCTGAGCGGCCTGACCCTCGCCGAATACTTCCGCGACGAGGAAGGCCAGGACGTCTTGTTCTTTGTCGACAACATCTTCCGCTTCACGCAGGCGGGCTCGGAGGTGTCGGCGCTGTTGGGCCGCATCCCATCGGCGGTTGGCTACCAGCCGACCCTGGCCACCGATCTTGGAACCCTGGAGGAGCGCATCACGAGCACCAAGAAGGGCTCGATCACCTCGGTGCAGGCGATCTACGTTCCGGCCGACGATCTGACCGACCCGGCGCCCGCCACAACGTTCTCTCATCTCGACGCGACGACAGTGCTGTCGCGGCAAATCGCCGAACTCGGCATCTATCCGGCGGTCGACCCGCTCGACTCGACCTCGCGCATGCTCGATGCGCGGATTATCGGCGATGAGCACTACCAGGTCGCTCGCGATGTGCAGCGGGTGCTGCAGACCTACAAATCGCTGCAGGACATCATCGCGATCCTCGGCATGGACGAGTTGTCGGAAGAGGACAAGCTGACCGTCGCGCGGGCGCGCAAGATCCAGCGCTTTATGTCGCAGCCGTTCTTTGTCGCCGAGGTGTTCACCGGGACCCCCGGCGTGTTCGTCAACCTCGAAGAGACGATCAAGGGCTTCAAGGGGATCGTCGCCGGCGACTATGACGAATTGCCCGAGGCGTCGTTCTACATGGTCGGGACGATCGAGGCGGCGGTCGAGAAGGCGCGCCGCATGGCGGCGGAAGCGGCCTAGGCGCGATGCCCGCTTCCCGCGATTGTCATTCCGGGGCTCGGCAAGGCCGACAGCCCGGAATCCATATTCCAGAGGCCCGTGTTCATGGATTCCGTGCCTGCCCCTTCGGGGCATCCCGGAATGACGCTCACGGGGTTGCGTAAACGATGCCGGTGCAATTCGAGCTGGTCTCGCCCGAGCGGCTGATCCTGTCGACCGAGGTCGAGATGGTCGTCGTGCCGGGGACCGAGGGCAATTTCGGCGTGCTGCCGGGGCACGCGCCGCTGATCTCGACGATCCGCCCCGGCACGATCGACATCTACCAGGGCGGCGCGGTGACCGAGCGCATCTTTGTGGTGGGCGGCATCGCCGAGGTGACGCCGGCGCGATGTACCGTGTTGGCCGACGAGGCAATGGCGCCGTCCGACCTCGACCGGGCGGCGATCGAGACCGAATTGCAGACGATCGAGGGCCATCTGCCGAGCCTGCGCGACCACGTCGCGCGCGCCGCCGGTACCGAGCGCGAGCGGCTCGTCGCTGAATTGCGCCAACTCGAACACCAGCACAGCGTCGCGCGCGCCAAATTGCAGGCGCTCGCCGAAATCGCGCACTGACCGATTCGGCCGGCCGGTCAGCCGACCGGCGATGCGGCGAGGTAGCGCCGACGGATCGGCTTTAATGCTGCAAGAGCCAAGATACCGGTCAGCGCATCCATCGTGATGATGATGCCGAAAACCGGCAGCCAGCTGCCGGTCACATCGTGCAGCAATGCCGCCAGCGGGCCACCGAGCACCGAGCCCACACCTTGTGCCATGTACAAAAAGCCATAATTGGTGGTGGCGTATTTCGTCCCGAACGTATCGGTCAGCGTCGACGGGAACAGCGAGAAGATCTCGCCCCAGCCGAAGAACACGACGGCCGAGAGCGCGACAAAGATCAGCGCATCGTTGCGAAAGGCGACCATGACCGTAACCGCCGCCGCCTCCATCAGGAAGGCGACCGCCATCGTGTTCTCGCGCCCGATCCGGTCCGACAGCCAGCCGAAAAACGGCCGGGTCAGACCATTGGTGATGCGATCGACGGTAAGTGCCAACGGCAAGGCCGCGAGGCCGAACACGACGACGTTGGCGACGCCGAAATCGCGCGCGAAAGCAGCGAATTGCGAGATGATCATCAACCCGCCCGTCGACATCATCGTCATCATCGCGAACAGCAGCCAGAACACCGGTGCGCGCACCATCTGCCGCGGCGCGACCTCCCGCGACCGGCTAGCAACCGGCGCCGCCGGCAGGACATCGCCGCCGTTCGGCATGCGCATCGCCAGCGCAGCCGCAGCCCCGACGAGCCCAAGAATGATGCCGAACACGACGAGAGTGTGCTGGTAGCCGGCGCTCTTCAGCATCGAATCGATCGGAAAAGTCGTGGCGATCGCGCCAAATCCGTAGCCGGCCGCGACGACTCCCGTGGCCAGGCCGCGCCGATCGGGAAACCAGCGCACCATCAGGCCGATAATCCCGACATAGACGATGCCGGTGCCGATGCCGCAGAACAGCCCATAGGTCAAATACAGCCCAACCAGGCTCGTCGCGCCGGCCGACAAAACCCAACCGGCGCCGGACAGAAGACACCCCAAGGCGATCAGCAATCGCGGGCCGAATTTGTCGATCAGGTAGCCTTGCAGCGGCGACAACCAGGTCTGCAGCACGATGAGCAGGGAGAAGGTGATCTGGACGGCGGGCAATGTGACGCCGAGGCTGTCCTGGAAGGGTTTAGTGAACAGGGTCCAGACATATTGCGGGCTGGAGATCGCCATCATCGCGACCAGGCCCAAGCCGAGCTGGACCCAGCGGGCGGAGGATGCCTTGACCGCGATCGGCAGCGGCTGCGTTGTGTCTACGGCCATTCCGTCCCCCGAACCTTCCTCAAACCTTGCCGGAGCTTAGCAAACGGCGGACCAATGGTGCGCGCTTTCGTCGTCGGCAGGGCCAAGCGCGATTTTGCTGCGTTGGTGTATGTGTATGATAGCGCGGCGCGGAATTTGACGAAGGCAGGCGGTATGGGTTGTTGGACGCTCGACGACATTCCGTGGGCGCGTTTCGATCGCGGCCGGGTCGATCCGGAGCTGATCCCGATCGTCAAGGCGGCGAGCCTGGTCGAGCACAACGGCGCCGCCTATGCCCATCACTTGTGCTGCATTTTCGCCGACGATCCCGAGTTTCAGGAGGCCGCGCAGCGTTGGGGCGAGGAGGAGATCCAGCATGGACGCGCGCTCGCCCGCTGGGCGGCGATGGCCGATCCAGGCTTTGATTTCGATGCCGCCTTTGCCCGTTTTCAGCAGGGGTTCAAGGTCGATTTCGACTGCGACCGCTCGCGCCGGGGCTCGCGCACGGGCGAAATGATCGCGCGCTGCATCGTCGAGATCGGCACGAGTTCGTATTACACCGCACTGCGCGAAGGCGTCGCCGAACCGGTACTGCGGGAGATCTGCCGCCACATCGCCGCCGACGAATTGCGCCATTACCGGCTGTTCTACAAAAACCTCGACCGCTGTCTCGCCCGCGAGCGCCTCGGCCGCGTGGCGCGGCTGCGCGTCGCGCTGGGCCGGGTCGCCGAAGCCGACGACGACGAACTGGCCTATGCCTATTACGCCGCCAACGAGAGCGCCCTGCCCTATGACCGGAAGCGCTACAGCCGGGCTTATGCGCGCCGCGCGTTCCGGCTTTACCGCCCGCATCACATCGAGCGCATGGTCGCGATGCTGCTGAAGGCGGTCGGGCTGACGCCGAACCGAACGCTCGGCCGGGTCGCCGGCGGCATCGCCTGGCATCTGATGCGTTACCGCGTGCGCCGGCTCGCCAAAGCGGCGGTGTGACTTACTACGTCTACATTCTCGCGAGTCAGGCGTACGGTACTCTCTACGTCGGTATGACCTCCGACCTGGTGAAGCGCATCTGGGAGCACAAATGCAAAGCAGTGCCGGGGTTCACGGCTCGCTATGGCGTAGATCAGCTTGTCTGGTTCGAGACTCACGCCACCGCCGAAGCAGCCATCCGAAGGGAGAAGCAGATCAAAGAGTGGAAGCGGGACTGGAAGATAAATCTGATCGAGCGCGATAACCCGTACTGGGTCGATCTCTACCCGAATATTTCGAACTGACCCCAACTCGTCATCCCGGCGAAGGCCGGGATCCATAGCTGGGCTGGATCCCGGCCTTCGCCGGGATGACGAATTTATTCAGCGCGGGTTGCGTGGTCGGCGAGGACCTGCGCGATGACTTGCGTCACCTTGCGGCCGGTCGGGATGTGCAGGAATTCGTTGGGGCCGTGCGCGTTGGAATGCGGCCCCAGGACGCCGGTCACGACGAATTGCGCCGCGGGGAATCGCTCGCCGAGCATCGCCATGAACGGGATAGAGCCGCCCTCGCCCATATAGGCCGGCGGCATGCCGAACGCGGCCTCGGAGGCGCGCGCCAGCGATCGTTCGAGCCACGGCGCCAAGGCCGGCGCGTTCCAGCCCGTCGCGAAGGATTGCCGCTCGAATTTGACGCGCGCGCCGCAGGGCGGGTCTTCCTCGAGCAATCTCTGCACCATCGCGCCGGCCGCTTCGGCATCGAGGGTCGGCGGCAGGCGAAGGCTCAATTTCGCCGTCGTGCACGGCAGCAGCACATTGCCGGCATCGCCCGGCTGCGGCAGCCCGGCAATCCCGGTCACCGCGAGCTGCGGACGCCAGGTGCGGTTCAGCACGAGTTCCGTGACATCGTCGGACATCGGCTTTGTACCGCCGGCGAACGGAAATTTCGTATAGACGGCATCGCCGAGCGCCGCGGCGGCGCGCTTGGCCTGTTCCAGACGCTCCGACGGGATCTGGGCGTAGAGCGAAGACGGCTTGATCGCGCCGCTCGCCTCGTCTTCGAGGCGCGATAGGAGCTGGCGCAGGATGCGGAAGCTCGACGGCACGACGCCCGAGGCATCGCCCGAATGCACCCCCTCCTCCAATACCTCGACCGTCAGCGTGCTGGCCGCCATGCCGCGCAACGACGTCGTCAGCCAGAGCTGGTCGTAATTCCCGCAGCCGGAATCGAGACAGACGACGAGCGACGGGCTGCCGATCCGCGCCGACAGGTGCTCGACATAATAAGGCAGGTCATAGCTGCCGGATTCCTCGCAGGCCTCGATGAGGATGATGCAGCGAGCGCAGGGGGCGCCCTGGTCGCGCAGCGCGGCGAGCGCGGTCAGGGCGGCGAACATCGCATAGCCGTCATCGGCGCCGCCCCGGCCGTAAAGCTTGTCGCCTTCGAGGCGCGGGATCCACGGACCGTACCCCTCGGCCCAGCCGATCATCTCCGGCTGCTTGTCGAGATGGCCGTAGAGCAGCACGGTGTCGGTCCCCTGCCCCGGCACTTCGATCAGGATCAACGGAGTGCGGCCCGGAAGCCGTACGGTTTCCAGCGTCGCGCCCGGTAGCGTGGTGAGCCGCTCGCGGGCCCAGCGCTCGAACATCGCGACGGCTTCCTCCATGTGGCCGTGCGCCGCCCAATCGGGGTCAAAGGCCGGCGATTTGTTCGGGATGCGGATGTAGTCGACGAGGGTCGGGACGATCGAATCGCCCCAGGCCTGACCGACAAACCGGTCGAGCTTCGCAGTATCGAGCATCCAACCCGTCCTTGTTATGGCGCGGCCATGCTATCACCGGCCGCTAGCCCGGTCGAAGGCGCCTGATGATCCTCGTTTTCGGCTCGATCAACATCGACATCATCGTGCCGGTGCCGCAGCTGCCGAGGCCCGGCGAGACCGTGCTCGGTGGCGATTACCGGCTGCTGCCGGGTGGCAAAGGCGCCAACCAAGCTTTGGCGGCACGGCGCGCCGGCGCGGAGGTCAAGATGGCGGGCGCGGTCGGGCGGGATGCTTTTGCCGCCACCGCGCTTGAATGTTTGCGGCACGACGGGGTCGATCTCGCTCTGGTGCGGCGGGTCGAGCGGCCGACCGGCTGCGCCGCGATCATGGTCGGCGAGGACGGCGAAAACCTGATCGCGGTCGCATCCGGAGCGAATGTAGAAGTCGTGGCCGAAGCAGTGCCGGACGACCTGCTTAGCCCCGGTACAATCCTGCTGTGCCAGATGGAGGTGCCGATCGCGGAAACCGCAGCGTTGATCCGCCGCGCCGCTCGCGGCGGCGCGCGGAGCATCCTCAATCTCGCGCCGGCAATGCATATCGAGACCGCACTGCTCGGCGACATCGACCTGCTCGTCGCGAACGCGGCCGAAGCCGTGACGCTTGGCGACGATCCGGCCGCCGCCATTGCGCGACGGCTGCGGCAGGGCTTCGTTGTCACGCACGGTGCGGCCGGCTCGACCGCGTTTCTCGCCGATGGCCGGCGGCTCGACATTCCGGCATTGGCGATCGACGTGGTTGACACGACCGGCGCCGGGGACACCTTTGTCGGCGTCCTCGCCGCCGGCCTCGACCACCGTTTGGCGCTCGATATTGCGCTGCGACGCGCCAGCGCCGCAGCGGGGCTCGCCTGCCTGGCGCACGGCGCGCAAACCGGGATGCCAGATGCGGCCGCGATCGATGAAGCGGTTGTGCGGCTACCCGGTTGATGGCAGGTGATCGCGGAACTCGGCCAGGAGGTCGCAGTAGAGCTGGCGCTTGAACGGCACGATCAGCTCCGGGAGCCGGGCCGGCTCGACCCATTCCCAGGTGTCGAATTCGGGATGTTCGGTCGCCGGGTCGATATCGGAATCGGTGCCGGTAAAGCGCATCAGAAACCATTTCTGGCGCTGGCCGCGCCAGCGGCCGCTCCACACGCGCGAGGCGATGTCGGACGGCAGGTCGTAGTGCAGCCAGCCCGGTGTCTCGGCGAGGATTTCGGCCTTGTCGGTGCCGACCTCCTCGGCGAGCTCGCGGAAAGCGGCTTGCCGGGGGGTCTCGCCCGGATCGATACCGCCTTGCGGCATCTGCCAGGCCGCCAACCCGGCCGGCATCTCGATGCGACGTCCGACAAAGGCGAGACCGGCGGGGTTGAGCAGCATGATACCGACCGCCGGCCGATAAAGCGGCAGATCGGCCTCGCTCAGCATCGGTTGTAGAGCGCCTGGGCGGAGGGAACCGGCTCAGTTGACGAGACGGCCGTTGAACATCGCGATGCCGCGCAGCATGTCGACGGCGCGGGCGAGCTGATAATCGTCGGCGGTGCCCATCGCGGCCGGGTCGATCGCGCCCTGCTCGGCGGCGCTGTCATCTTTCTTGTCGTCTTTTTTGTCGCTTGCCTTCGCGCTCTTGTCGTCCTTCTTGTCGCCGGCCTTGGCGGTCTTGTCGCCGGTCTTCTCGTCCTTGGCGATCTTGGCCGCCTCGACGACGATGTCGGGGTCGATGCCGCTGCGCTGGATCGAGCGCCCCGAAGGCGTGTAGTAGCGCGCGGTCGTCAGTCGCATCGCGCCATGCCCGGCGAGCGGGATGATGGTCTGGACCGAGCCCTTGCCGAAGGATTTGGTGCCGATCAGCACCGCACGGTGATGATCCTGCAATGCGCCGGCGACAATCTCGCTGGCCGACGCCGAGCCGCCGTTGATCAACACCGCTAATGGCAAGCCGCTGGCGATATCGCCCGGGCGGGCATTGTAGCGCTGCGCCTCATCGGCGCGCTTGCCGCGGGTCGAGACGATCTCGCCCTTTTCGAGGAAGGCGTCCGAGACCGCGACCGCCTGATCGAGCAATCCGCCCGGATTGTTGCGCAAGTCGAGAACCACGCCGATCAGCTTGTTGTTGGCCTGTTGCTTCAGGTTTTTCATCGCGTTGTTGAGGCCGACATCGGTCTGCTCGTTGAACGAGGTGATGCGGATATAGGCGATATTGTTGCTTTCGATATGCGAGCGGACCGACTGGATCTTGATGATCGCGCGGGTCAGCTTGACGTCGAACGGCTCCTGCCCCTCGCGGCGCAGCGTCAGTGTGATGTCGCTGTTGACCGGGCCGCGCATCTTCTCGACCGCTTCCGGCAGGGTCAGGCCCTGAACCGGGTTGCCGTCGAGATGCGTGATCAGATCGCCAGGCTTGAGGCCCGCATGGGCCGCGGGTGTGTCGTCGATCGGCGAGACCACCTTAACGAGTCCGCTCTCCATCGATACTTCGATGCCGAGGCCGCCGAACTCGCCGCGGGTCTGCACCTTCATATCGTTGAAGTTCTTGGCGTTGAGATAATTCGAATGCGGATCGAGCGCGGTCAGCATGCCGTTGATCGCGCCTTCGATCAGCTGATCGTCCTTGACCTCGTCGGCGTAATCGTTGCGCACCAGCTCGAAAACGTCGCCGAACAGATTGAGCTGCTTGTAAGTCTCGGACGTGTTCGTCGAGGACGAGGTCGCCGAAGGTGCGGCGCCCACATCCTGATGCAGCCCAAGCATAATGAGCGTTGCGGCAACCGCCGCGATCAGCCCCGATCGCTTCATTCACACACCCTTTAGTCCCCGGTTTTGTCCTCGGCCCTGTCGCCGCGTCCCGTACTCTCGTCGCGCTTCGCCAGCCACGGTTGGGGATCGACCGGGCGGCCATCGCGGCGCAACTCGAAAACTATCTCGCCGCCGGAGCGCGCCTCCGCGGCATCCGGCATGACACCTACCGGCTCGCCGGCGAGGACCCACTGGCCGACCGCGCTGTCGGCCCGACCTAACCCGGCGAGCAGGGAATGATATCCGTCCGTATGGCGGATGATCAAGACCAGCACATAAGGCTTAAACGGCCCGGCATAGACCACCTGGCCGTCGAAGGGGGCCACGATGATGGCGGCCGGTGCGGTAGCAACGCGCAGGCCCGCGGCCTCTGCGCCGTCGCCCTGCGCCTTCCCCAGAATCGTGCCGGCCGCTGGCAGCAGCACGGCCCCCTCCGCCGCGGCGAAGGAGCGCAGGTCTTTCGGGCGGGTCGGATCGGCATCCGCCAGGGGCAGCGCCTCGGCCTTGTCCTTCGGCCGACCAACACGGGCCCGGGCGATCAGCGCCCTGTCGCGCTTGTCCGCTGCCGAGTCTGCCTGGTCGATCACTTTGTCGAGATCGGCGGTTTGCGGCTTCGCCGCCGGACGCGCGGCTTTTTCGATGTCGGGCAATAATTCCCCGATCAGCTCCGCCCGGCGCAAGACGATCTGCGCCAGATGCTCGCGGTATTTCGGGAGCGCCCCGCGAAGGCCGGCGAGTTCGCTTTCCTTTCCCGCAACCCGGCCCTGCAATGACGCGACGGCCTCGATCTCGCCTGCAAGGGCCTGTGCTTCGCCGCGTAAGGCGGGAAGCGTGCCGGCCAGTAATAGTTGGCTGCGCGCGCGGTCGAGCGGGGACAGAGTCCGCGCCTCAAAGGCCTTCGTCTCGTCCGGCGGATGCAATCCCAGTCGTTGCAACGCGCCGAGGAGCTGCGCCTGCTCGGTCTGGCTCTCGTCGAGACCGCGACGGCGCGCGGCGAGATCGCGATCGAGCAGATCGAGCTCGCGATCGAGGGCGGATGCGGCCGCCTGATGCTGCTGGGTTTCTCGGGCGGCCTGGATGCCGTCTTGGCGCACCTGATCGAGCTCGGCGACGAGCTTGTCCGGCGAATCCGCCGCCGCTGCCGGGCCTGCCAGCAACAGGACCGTCGCCGTGACAATTGTCCCGACCGAAGCCAAGGCTCTATTCCGCAGCACGCCGCCCCTGATCCCGCACGATCAATGAATGCCCGGTCATCGCCCGCGGCTTCGGCAGGCCGAGCAGATCGAGCAGGGTTGGCGCGACATCGGCGAGGCGGCCGTTCTCGACCGCGGCGATGGCACCGGGCGGGTTGACGATGACGAACGGCACCGGGTTCAGCGTATGCGCGGTGTGCGGCCCGCCGGTTTCCGGATCGCGCATCATCTCGGCGTTGCCATGATCGGCAGTGATGACCAGCGTGCCGCCGGCCTGTTCCACGGCCTCGGCGAGGCGCCCGAGACAGGTATCGACGGTTTCGACCGCCTTGATCGCGGCGTCGAATTTGCCGGTATGCCCGACCATGTCGGTATTGGCGTAATTCAGCACGATCACGTCGAAATGACCCGAGCGGATCGCCTCGACGACCTTGTCGGTCACTTCGGGGGCCGACATTTCCGGCTGCAGGTCGTAGGTCGCGACCTTCGGCGAGGGGATCAGGATGCGCTCCTCGCCCGGGAAGACGGTCTCGCGCCCGCCATTGAAGAAGAATGTGACATGCGCGTATTTCTCGGTCTCGGCAATGCGCAGCTGCTTCATGCCCGCGTCCGCGACGATCTCGCCGAAGGTGCCGCGCAGATCCTCGGGCGGAAACAACGTCGCGACGAAGCGGTTGAGGTCGGTCGAATATTCGACGAGGCCGAGCGCGGCGGCGAAAGCGACCCGCTTGTCGCGCGGGAAGCCAGAGAAATCGGGATCGAGCAGCGCGGTCGCGATCTCGCGGATGCGGTCGGCGCGGAAATTGGCGAAGAACACGCCGTCGCCGTCCCTCATACCGGCGTAATCGCCGATCACGGTCGGCAGCACGAACTCGTCGGTCTCGCCGCGGGCATAGGCGGCTTCGATCGCCTGCACCGGATCGCCGGCGTGTTCGCCGGCGGCCGCGGTCAACGCGGCGTAGGCCTTGGCGACCCGGTCCCAGCGATTGTCGCGGTCCATCGCGTAGTAGCGGCCGGCGACGGTCGCGATCCGGATCTTGCCGTGGCCGGCGACATCCTGCTGAAACTGCTTCAGGTAGCCGATCGCGGATTGGGGCGGCGTATCGCGGCCGTCGAGAAAGGCATGCACCGCGACCGGCACGCCGGCATCGGCAACGATACCGGCGAGCGCGGCGATCTGGCGCTGGTGGGAATGGACACCGCCCGGTGAAATGAGCCCCATCACATGCGCGGTGCCGCCGCTTTTTTTGAGCTTGCCGATAAAATCCTGCAGAGCCGGCAGGTCAGCGACCTTGCCCTCGGCGAGCGCCTTGTCGATCCGCGGCAGATCCTGCAGGACGACCCGGCCGGCGCCGATATTGGTGTGCCCGACCTCGGAATTGCCCATCTGCCCGTCGGGCAGGCCGACATAATGCTCGCTGGCATTGAGGTGGGCATGCGGCCAGCGACGGTTCAGCTCGTGCCAGACCGGCGTCCGGGCTTTGTCGATCGCGTTATCGGCGCCGTTCGGCCGCTCGCCCCAGCCGTCGAGGATGCACAGCATCAGCGGTTTCGGGCGGGAAGTCATTGCGATGCCTCACCTAACGGCCGGACCGCGATGGTATACGCGAAACAATTGCCGGCAAGATAGTGCTGCCGCATGCCGCTCAGTCCCGGTGATAGGGGTGGCCGGCGAGGATCTGCTGCGCCCGGTAAAGCTGCTCCAGGAGCATCGTGCGCACGAGGAGGTGGGGCCAGGTCATTGCGCCGAGCGAGAGGACCGCATCGGCCTGATCGAGAACGGCCTCCCCGAGGCCCTCGGCGCCGCCGATCGCGAAGGCTATCGTGGCGGTTCCCTGATCGCGCCAGAAGGCGAGGCGATCGGCCAAGTCGCGGCTCGACCATGGCTGCCCGCGCTGGTCAAGCGCGACGAGCTTAGCGACGGGGGGCCGGGCGGCGAGGAGCAATTCGGCTTCCCGCGCCTTCAGCTGCGCCGGCGGAAAGCGCCGCCTCTCCTCCACTTCAATAATCATGGCCGGCGGGACCAGCCGGTTCGCATATTCGGTCTGAAGTTCGTACATCGGGCCGCGGCGGAGGCGGCCGACGGCGACCAGGCAATTGCGGATGGGGGGCCGCCTTTACTGCAACGCCGCCTCGATATCCGGCAAATCCGAGCCCCACATCTTTTCGAGATTGTAGTACGTGCGGATTTCCGGGCGGAAGAGGTGGACGATGACGTCGCCGGCATCGAGCAGCACCCAATCGCCCTGGCGCTTGCCCTCGACCGCGACGCGGCCCGGGAGCGCCTGTTCGAGGTGATCGGTCAAAGACATCACCTGCCGCGCCGAACGGCCGCTTGCGATCACCATGTAATCGGCGATGGTCGTCTTGCCGGCGAGGTCGATCGTAACGATGTCCTCGGCCTTGCCGTCCTCGAGGCTGTCGATGACGCGTTGGAGCAATTCCGGCGCACGGCTGACTTGCCGGGCGCGGGGGGTCAGGGTCGCGATGGCGGACGTTTGCGAGGTCACTGCGGGTCTCATCTCCTTCAGGGTTTTGAGGCGCTCAGCCCGGATCTGGGTGGCCGAGCGGGGGTCGAGCCGGGTGTGAAAGAATACCCAAGCGGGGGGCGGCGTGAACGGCAGCCGCCGCGCCGCAGCGGCCGGCAGCCTCGCCCGGGCGAAGCGCCGGGCGGCGGGGCCGGCCAGCGCTCTTAACGCCGTACCGGGCCGTGCAAAAACAGCGATCGGAACCGTGCGGAAAATCTCCTGCCACTGCCTCCAATATGGGAATTGCGCGAGGTTATCGCCACCCATCAGCCAGACGAAGCGGGCCTGCGGGAAGCGGCGGCGCAACCCCTTCAGCGTGTCGGCCGTGTAGGTCGAGCCGAGCTCCGCCTCGATGTCAGTCACGACGATCCGCCGCTCGCCGGCGGCGATCTCGCGGGCCTGCGAAAGACGTTCGGCTAAGGGGGCCATACCGGCGGTCGGCTTCAGCGGGTTCTGCGGCGATACGAGCCACCAGATCTCGTCGAGGCCGAGACGTTGCAGGGCGAGACGGCTGATATGAAGATGCCCGCCATGTGCCGGGTTGAACGAGCCGCCAAGCAGCCCGATGCGCCGGCCCGCGAGAGTGCCTTTTGGCTTTCGGACTGCGGCCGTACCGGCTGGAAGCGTAGGCGGCGCGCCCGCGGTCAGGCCAGTGCCCACCTCGGCCTCCCGTCGCTGCAGCGACGGGCCCCTTCCTCTCCCCGGCGAACGGCGGAGAGGGGCTCTTTTGGCGGAGGACGAACTGCTCAGGGCCGCACCTGGCCGTTGCCGCGAACGAGGAATTTGTAGGTGGTCAACTCGGTGGCGCCGACCGGGCCGCGCGGCGGCAGCCGCTGCGTCGAGATGCCGATCTCGGCGCCCATGCCGAACTCGCCGCCGTCGGCGAACTGAGTCGAGGCGTTGACCAGCACGATCGCGCTGTCGACCTCCCGCAAGAAGCGCTCGGCCGTGACCTCGTCTTCCGTGACAATCGCGTCGGTATGGTGCGAGCCATAGCGGTTGATGTGATCGATCGCGGCAGCGGCCCCGTTGACGACCCGCACCGCGAGGATCGCGTCGAGATATTCGGTTCGCCAATCCAACTCAGTCGCGGGTGTCACATGCGGATCGAGCGCCAGGGTCTCCGCATCGCCGCGCAATTCGCAGCCGGCGGCGCGCAGATCGGCGAGGATCGGCGGCAACATGGTGCGCGCGACCGGCCGGTCGACCAAGAGGGTCTCCGTCGCGCCGCAGATCGAGACGCGGCGCATCTTCGCGTTCAGCACGATCTCGCGCGCCTTCTCCGGATCGGCGGCTCGGTCGATATAGGTATGGCAGAGGCCTTCGAGATGAGCGATGACCGGGATGCGGCTCTCGCGCTGCACCCGCTCGATCAGGGATGCGCCGCCGCGCGGCACGATGATATCGATCGTTCCGCTCATCTTCAGCATGATCCCGACCGCGTCGCGGTCACGCACCGGCACGAGTTGTACCGCGTGTACCGGAAGGCCGGCGGCCCGCAGCCCCTCGCCGAGCGCGGAAACCAAGGCGCGCGAGGAATGAAAGCTCTCGGAGCCGCCGCGCAAAATCGCGGCGTTTCCCGATTTAAGAGCCAAACCGCCCGCATCCGCGGTCACGTTCGGGCGGCTCTCATAGATGATGCCGATGACGCCCAGCGGCACGCTGACCCGGGCGATACGCAGCCCGTTGGGCCGGGTCCATTCGGCCAGAAGGCGGCCGACCGGATCGGGTTGCGCGGCGATGTCCTCTAGACCGCGCGCTATCCCTTCGAGCCGCTTCGGATCCAGGGCAAGGCGGTCGAGCAAGGCGGCACCGGTGCCGGCTGCTTTCGCGGCGGCGAGATCCTCGGCATTCGCCGAGAGGATCTCGTCGGCCCGCGAGCGAATCGCGGCGGCGGCGGCTTTGAGGGCGGCGGTCTTGGCCTCGGCCGGAGCGAGCGCCAGACGGGCCGACGCTTCGCGGGCCAGACGGCCGATTTCGGCCATTGCCGCGGCTAAATCCGGGGTGGCTGCGGGCTCATGACGGACGATCGTGTCGGGGCTCATCGGGCCTCGGTCAGCACCAGATCGTCGCGATGAATAATCTCATCGCGCCCACGGTAACCGAGAATTGTTGCAATTTCACCGCTCTTGTGACCGGCGATCTGGTGGATATCGGCAGCGGCATAGGCCGACAACCCCCGGCCAGCCTCGATGCCGGCGCGGGTCCGTATGATCACGCAATCACCCCGCTCAAAGGCACCCTCGACGCCGACAATTCCGGCCGGCAGCAAGCTTTTGCCGCTTCGTAAAGCGCGGGTGGCCCCGTCATCGACAATCACGGCACCAGCGGGATTGACCGAACCGGCGATCCAGGCCTTACGCGCTGAACGAGGTTCGCTGTGCGGCAGGAACAGCGTCGCGCGGGCACCCGCCTCGATCGCGGCGAGCGGGCCGGCGATGCCGTCCAGGGTCGGCCGGCCCTCGGCGATCAGCATATGGCAGCCAGCCTGCATCGCGATGCGCGCCGCGGCGAGTTTTGTGACCATGCCGCCCGAGCTGTAGCCGGGCGGCGCGCTGCCAGCCATCGCCTCGATCTCAGGCCCGAGATCGCGCACGACCGGAATGTGGCGCGCCGCCGGATGATGCCGCGGATCGGCGGAATAGAGCCCGTCGATGTCGGACAAGAGAACCAGCATGTCGGCGCTCGCCATCTGCGCGACCCGGGCGGCGAGGCGGTCATTGTCGCCGAAGCGAATCTCGGCGGTCGCGATCGTGTCGTTCTCGTTGACGACCGGCACGGCGCCGAGGCCGAGCAATTGCGCGAAGGTGGCGCGGGCATTGAGATGGCGCCGGCGCTCCTCGGTGTCTTCCAAGGTCAACAGGATCTGCGCGACCGTGATGCCATGGCGGGCCAACGCTTCCTGGTAGGCGTGGGCTAGGCGGATCTGGCCGGTCGCCGCCGCTGCCTGTTTTTCCTCGAGGCGCAAGGCGCGGCCGCGCAAACCCAAGTGACGGCGGCCGACCGCAATCGCGCCAGACGAGACGACGATGACCTCCTGCTGGCGGGCACGGCACCGCGCAAGATCGTCGACCAGCGCGTCGAGCCAGCCGCGGTCGATCTCGCCATCCGCATCGACCAGCAAGGCCGAACCGATCTTGACGACCAGGCGCTTGGCTTGACCGAACGCGGCAGCGGACGTTGTACCGCCGGCCTCCGACCGGCAGGCCGGCAAGACGCCGGCGATCCAATTGACGCCCACCTCACCCTCCCCATTGCTCCGCAATGGGTCCCCTCCCTCTCCCCCCCGAAGGGCGGAGAGGGATTTTCGCGCGGTATCGGCTTGGGATTTCATTCCGCGGAAACCAGAGCGTCGGCGGAGGTTTGCCGGGCCGCGTCGATCGTCTTGGCGAGGGCGCCGAGGACCTCGGGAACACCGGCGCCGCTGACGCCGGAGAGCGGCAATACCGGCGTGCCGGGCCGGGTGGCGCGGGCGAGCGCGCGGCGCTTCCTTTCGACTTCCGCTGGTTCGATCGCGTCGATCTTGTTCAGGCCGATGATCTCCGGCTTGTCAGCGAGGCCATGGCCGTAGTCGGTGAGCTCATGACGGATCGCGCGATAGGCGCCGACGACGTCCTCTTCCGTGCCATCGATCAGATGCAGGATCACGGCGCAGCGCTCGACATGGCCAAGGAAGCGGGTACCGAGCCCGGCCCCTTCGCTGGCGCCCTCGATCAGCCCCGGCAGATCAGCGAGCACGAATTCGGTATCGTCGTCGAGCCGCACGACGCCGAGCTGTGGATGCAAGGTCGTGAACGGGTAGTCGGCGATTTTCGGGCGGGCATGAGACACCCGCGACAGCAATGTCGATTTTCCCGCGTTCGGCAGCCCGACGAGCCCGGCATCGGCGATCAGCTTGAGGCGCAGCCAGACCCACAATTCGCGCCCCGGCCAGCCCGGATCGGCGCGGCGCGGCGCCAGGTTGGTCGAGCTTTTGTAATGCGCGTTGCCAAACCCGCCATCACCGCCGCGCAACAACACGACACGCTGGCCCGGCTCGGTCAAATCGGCGAGCACGGTTTCCTTGTCGTCGTCGAGGAGCTGGGTCCCGACCGGCACGCGCAAAACGAGATCGCGGCCATTGGCGCCGGTGCGGTTGGCCCCGGCACCGCCGCGTCCGTTCTGAGCCCGGAAATGCTGCTTATAGCGGTAATCGATCAGCGTGTTGAGGTTGTCGGCGGCCTCGAACACGATGTCGCCGCCCTTGCCGCCATAACCGCCGTCAGGGCCGCCGAACTCGATGAACTTCTCGCGGCGGAAACTCATGGCGCCGCGGCCGCCATCGCCGCTCTTTAGATAGATCTTGCACTGATCGAGGAATTTCATGGGTCGTCACAAACAAAAAAGGGAGCAGCAAGGCCGCTCCCCTCGGGTTCCGTCACTTGGGGAACGGCTATTCAGCGGCCTCCGCCGGTCGGTCATTAGCCGCTTTGGGCTCTATCGAGATGTAGGTGCGCCCGCCGAGCCCCTTGTGAAACTGCACCGCGCCCTCTTCGAGCGCGAACAACGTGTGGTCGCGGCCCATGCCGACGCGCTCGCCGGGGTGAAACTTGGTGCCGCGCTGGCGCACGATGATGTTGCCGGGCACCACGATCTCGCCGCCGAATTTCTTGACGCCAAGCCTGCGGCCCGCGCTGTCGCGGCCGTTGCGCGATGAGCCGCCCGCCTTTTTATGCGCCATCCTGAACCTCCTGCGCCGGCTCCGGCGCCTGTCCTTGCGCATCTGGCTCCGGCCGCGCCGACCGCTGGGTCCGCGACCGGGCCGAAGCCTGAAACGTGCCGTCGGCGCGGATCTCGGTAATCTGCAATACGGTCTGGTGTTGGCGATGACCGTTCTTGCGCCGGTAATTGTGCCGCCGCTTCTTTTTGAAGACGATGATCTTGTCGGTCCGACGGTGCTCGACGAGCGTTGCCGTGACCGAGGCGCCCGCGAGGAGCGGCGTGCCGGTCGAGACCTCGGCGCCGTCGCCGATCATCAAGACCTCGCCGAGCTCGATCGTGACGCCGGGCTCGCCGACGAGCTTCTCGACCGCGATCACATCGTCCTTGGCGACCGTGTACTGCTTGCCGCCGGTGCGGATCACTGCAAACATGATGGGACCGATATCGGTTGACGCGCCTGCCGCGGCAAGGCCGCCCTGGGCAAAATAAGGACCGGGCAGGCCGCCCCGCCCGGGAGCGGCGCACTATAGTTGCGTGCCTCTATCTGTCAATGTCTTCGGGCCGTTGGAGCCCCCCGCGATGTGGCGAGAACAGCTCGGCTGGACAGCGGTCCGAATCATTCTCCCGTGGCTGCCGGGAGCGGTGCTGCTCTTTGTGTTCTATTCGAGCGGCGCCCTCCCGGCAGTGCCGGCCGCCGGCGCGGCCGCGAGCTTTCTGCTCATCATCGCGACGATTGCGCTGGGCGCCGAGCGATGGGCCGCGGACACCGCCCGCGAGGCGACCGCCGCGCTGGGTCCGAATGCGGCCGCGAGCGGCCGCCCGGGACGGCTGGGCCCGGCCGCCCGCGCGTTGTGGCCAGCCTTGCTGCGGCTCGATCGAGACTGGCGCGCGCATGCCGGACAGACCGAGATACAGCTGGCCGCCGCGGAAGCGGCGATTGCGGCGATCCCCGACCCGCTCATCCTGATCGACCGCAACCGCCGGATCGTTCGCGCTAACGCCGCCTGGACGGCATTGATCGGATCCGTCCTGGAGCCGCGTGACCTCGCCTCCGCCCTGCGGAACCCGGCGGTCTTGGCAGCGGCGGATGCGGTCTTGGCCGGGGAAGATGCCCGGACCGTCGAATTCGGAGTTTCAGTGCCTGTCGCGCGGCTATTGCAAGCGCGGCTGGCGCGTATCGAGGGGCCGGCGCTGGATGGCGCCGCCGTCATCATCACGCTGCATGACGTCACGGCGTTGAAACGCGCCGACGAGATGCGCGCCGATTTCGTCGCCAATGCGGGTCATGAATTAAAGACGCCGCTCTCGGCATTGCTCGGCTTTATCGAGACGCTGCGCGGACCGGCACACGACGACGCGGTGGCGCGCGAGCGATTTCTCGGCATCATGCATGAGCAGGCGGGCCGCATGGCGCGGCTGGTCGACGATCTGTTGTCGTTGTCGCGCATCGAACTCAACGAGCACATCGCGCCGACTGCGCGGATCGCTCTTCCCCTGGTGCTCGACAGCGTCGCCGCCGGCCTCGAATTGCGCGCCGCGGCGCGCGGCATCAATATCGAGTCGCGCCTGCCTCACGACCTGCCGGAGGTGCAAGGCGACCGCGACGAGTTGGCGCAGGTCTTCCAGAATCTGCTCGACAATGCGGTCAAATACGCCCGGCGCGACAGCACCGTCACGGTTACGGCGGGGAGGGGAAATGGGTCGGCTGCCGGCATGCTGTGGATTGCGGTGGCGGACCAGAGCGACGGCATCCCGAGCGAACATCTCCCGCGCCTGACCGAGCGCTTCTACCGGGTCGACAATGCCCGCTCGCGCGAACTGGGCGGTACGGGCCTCGGGCTCGCGATCGTCAAGCACATCCTCAACCATCACCGCGGCCGGCTGGATATCGCCAGCACGCTCGGCAAAGGCTCGGCCTTCACGGTCTGGCTCCGAGCCGCGGATTGACTCGGTTCCACCAGACTCGCCGCCGTCATCGAACAGCAACAAAATAGTCATAGAAGCGTATCTCCGGGCGCGTAGAACGGGATGGCCGGCTGATCGGTCGGCCATCCGCGACCCTCGAAAACGGAGCAAGCTGTGGCTGCTTTCCGCACCGCATTGATAACGGCGGCATGTGCCGTGATCGGCCTCGCGGGAATGGCCCGCGCCGCCGAGATCTCTGGCGCCGGCGCGACCTTTCCCTACCCGATCTATGCCAAATGGGCGGAAGCCTACAAGGCGAAGACCGGGGCCAGCATGAATTACCAGTCGATCGGCTCGGGCGGCGGCATCAAGCAGATCGAGGCGAAAACGGTCGATTTCGGCGCCTCGGACATGCCGCTCAAGCCCGAAGACCTCGACAAGAACGGCCTCGTGCAATGGCCGCAGGTCATGGGCGGGGTCGTCCTGGTGGTCAATGTCCAGGGCGTTCAACCGGGACAGCTGAAGCTCGACGGCAAGACCGTCTCCGGCATGTATCTCGGCAAGATCACGAAGTGGAACGATCCGGCGATTGCCCAATTGAACCCTGGGGTCAAGCTGCCGGACAAGGCGATTGCGACAATCCATCGCTCCGACGGATCGGGTACCAACTTCATCTTCACTCACTACCTGTCGAGCGTCGATCCCGAATTCAAAGACAAGGTCGGCGAGAATACATCGGTCGAATTCCCCGGCGGGCTCGGCGGCAAGGGCAATGAGGGCGTTGCCGCGCTGGCCGGCCGCACCGATGGCGCGATCGGCTATGTCGAATACGCTTACGCCTTGCAGAACAAGATGAACTACACCCAGTTGCGCAACCACGACGGCGCCTTTGTCTCGCCCAACAGCAAGACGTTCCAGGCAGCGGCCGCCAATGCCGACTGGGCGAAAGCGCCGGGTTTCTATGTGTTGCTGACCGATCAGCCCGGGAAAGAGAGTTGGCCGATCACTGGCGCCACCTTCATTCTGATCCACAAGCAGCAGCAGGATCCGGAAAAGGCCAAGGCAGTCCTGGATTTCTTCGACTGGGCCTTTCACAACGGCGGCCAGATGGCCGAGTCGCTCGATTACGTCCCTATGCCGGCCAGTGTAGTCAGCCTGGTCGAGCAGAGCTGGAAACAGATCGTCGGGCCCGACGGCAAGCCGGTGTGGAAGGGTCCGGCATCGTGACGCTGCCAAAGAGGCCCCCCTGCGCCTGCGGGGCCTCTTTCCGGACCGGAATTGTCAGGGATAGCTAGTGCCGGCTGACATCGCAATCGACAGAGTGGCGGCCGCAAACGGGCGCAAAGCGGTCGGCGATGCGGTGTTCCGCGCGCTGACCTTGTTTTTCGCAGTCCTCGTTCTGTTGATCCTGAGCGGCGTCATCCTCTCGCTGATCGCGGGCGCGCTGCCGGCGCTCCGGACTTTCGGGTTCGGGTTTCTGATCGCCGACGTATGGAACCCGGTCACCGAGAAGTTTGGTGCGCTGGCCCCGATCTATGGGACCCTCGTCACGTCGGCGATCGCGATGCTGATCGGCATCCCGGTGGCGTTCGGCGTGGCGCTGTTCATCACCGAATTGTGCCCCAAATGGCTGAAGCGGCCGCTCGCGACAATGATCGAGTTGCTGGCGGCGATTCCGAGCATCATTTACGGGATTTGGGGGTTGTTCGTGCTCGCGCCGTTTGTGCAGGAGCACATCGAACCGGCGCTGATCAATACGCTCGGCGCGATCCCCGGCATCGGCATCCTGTTCGAAGGCCCGCCGCTCGGGATCGGCGTCCTGACGGCAGGCTTCATCCTCGGAGTGATGGTGCTGCCCTTTATCTCCTCGATCATGCGGGACGTGTTCGAAACCGTGCCGCCGATGTTGAAGGAAAGCGCGTACGGACTCGGCGCGACGACGACGGAAGTCGTCTGGCGCGTCGTGCTCCCCTTCACCCGGATCGGCGTGGTGGGCGGCATCCTGTTGGGCCTCGGCCGGGCGCTCGGCGAAACCATGGCCGTCACCTTCGTAATCGGCAATTCATATCACGTCCACGCCTCGATCCTACAGCCCGGCACGACGATTTCGGCAGCTCTTGCCAACGAATTCACCGAGGCGGTTGGCGATCTCTACCTGTCCTCACTGATCGCGCTCGGCCTGATCCTGTTCGTCATCACCTTCATCGTCTTGGCGATCGCGAAGCTGCTGCTGATCAGACTCGAGCAGCAAGGCGGGAAATAAGGCGATGGACCTTTATATGCGCCGCCGCCTGATTAACCATCTCGTCATCGGCCTGTCGATGCTGGCAACGGCCTTCGGCCTACTCTGGCTCGCCTTGGTTTTGGGCACGCTGCTTGTCAACGGCGTCAGCGCCATCACCCCATCCCTGTTTGCCCAAATGACCCCGCCCCCGGGCAGCAGCGGCGGTCTGTTGAACGCGATCGTCGGCAGTCTGATGATGACCGCGATCGCGACATTGATCGGGACGCCGACCGGGATCCTCGCCGGGACCTTCCTTGCCGAATATGCGCGCGCGAGCCGGCTGGGCGAAGTGGTGCGGTTCATTAACGATATCCTGCTGAGCGCCCCATCGATCATTGTCGGCCTGTTTGTCTACGAGGCGATTGTCGTCCATGTGGGCCATTTCTCGGCGTGGGCCGGATCGATAGCGCTGGCGATCATCATGATCCCCGTGGTGGTGCGGACGACCGAGGACATGCTCCGCCTGGTCCCGGATACGCTGCGCGAGGCCGCGGCGGCGCTCGGCGCGCCGAAATGGAAGATCATCGTGATGGTGGCCTACCGCGCGGCGGTGCAGGGCATGCTTACCGGCGTGCTTCTGGCGCTGGCGCGGATCTCGGGCGAAACCGCGCCACTGCTGTTCACGGCGCTGAACAACCAGTTCTGGAGCCTGAACCTCGATGCACCGATGGCCAATTTGCCGGTCGTGATCTTTCAGTTCGCGATGAGCCCCTATGCCGATTGGCAGACGCTCGCCTGGGGCGGCGCGCTCCTGATCACCGCGGCGATCCTCCTCCTCAACATTTCGGCCCGCCTCCTAGCCAGCTGGAGCAGCTTCAAACAATGATTTCCCCCGCCGCTCGGCCGCTGCCGTCAGAGCCCCGACCTTCGGATCTAGTTGGTGCGGACCTTGGGGCCAAACCGCCGAACCGCCCGGTCACGGCGCCCCCCATCGCGCCGGTGCGGCGAAACCCGTCGCCGGACGGCGCGACGGCGCCGACCCCGGCTCCGGCCGTCAAGGTCGAGATCCGCAACGTCAATTTCTTCTACGGCAAGTTTCACGCGTTGCACGACATCAGCCTGCCGCTGTATGACCGGCGCGTCACCGCTTTCATCGGGCCGTCCGGCTGCGGCAAATCCACCTTGCTGCGCATTCTGAACCGGATTTACGAGCTTTATCCCAACCAAACCGCGACCGGCCAGGTTCTGCTCGACGGCACGGATATTCTGGCTCCTGGGCTCGATGTCAACCGGCTGCGGGCCAAGATCGGCATGGTCTTTCAGAAGCCGACGCCGTTCCCAATGTCGATTTACGACAACATCGCTTTCGGCGTTGGCCTTTACGAGAAACTGCCGAAATCCGAGCTCGACGACCGCGTCGAATCGGCCTTGCGCCGGGCCGCCTTGTGGGAGGAGGTCAAGGATAAGCTGCGCTTCAGCGGGCTTAGCCTGTCGGGAGGCCAGCAGCAGCGGTTGTGTATCGCCCGCGCGGTCGCTGTCGAACCGGAAGTGCTGTTGCTGGACGAACCGGCCTCGGCGCTCGACCCGCTCTCGACCCAGCGCATCGAAGAGCTGATCGAGGAGCTGAAGGCCGATTACTGCATAGCCATCGTCACGCACAACATGCAGCAGGCGGCGCGGAGCTCGGATTACACAGCCTTTCTTTACTTGGGCGAGCTTATTGAGTTTGACGAGACCGAAACGATGTTTACTCATCCGAAGGCTAAGCGTACCGAGGATTACATAACCGGCCGATTTGGCTGAGGGCGAGGACGGAAATGCCTGCCGAACACATCGTTAAGAGCTACGACGAGGAACTGCAGCGGCTCAGCAAGATGATCGTTGAGATGGGCGGACTCGCCGAAAGCCAACTCGCCGCTGCGATCGAGGCGGTGCAGGAGCGCGACACCGAACTCGCCGCACGCGTGATCGAGGACGACGCCAAAGTCGACCAACTCGAACGCGAGCTCGACAACCTTGCGATACGCCTCCTGGCGCTGCGCCAGCCGATGGCGCGCGATCTGCGCGAGATCTTTGTCGCACTGAAGATCGCCAGCGATCTCGAGCGCATCTGTGATTACTGCGCCAATGTCGCCAAGCGCTCGATCGCGCTGGCGCAGTCGCCGCCGGTGCAAGCGACTCACGCGTTGCCGCGCATGGCCCAGTTTGCGCTGCTGCTGGTCAAGGATGTCATCGACGCCTATGTCGAGCACGATGCCGACAAAGCCCTCGATGTATGGAACCGTGACGAGGAGCTCGACGAGATGTATTCGAGCCTGTTCCGCGAGTTCCTGACCTACATGATGGAAGACCCGCGCAATATAGGCACCTGCACGCATTTGCTATTCATGGCAAAAAACATCGAGCGAATCGGCGATCACGCTACCAACATCGCCGAGAACCTCTACTTCCTGGTGCACGGGACGCCGCTGACGCGGGCCCGGCCGAAGGGCGACAATTCCAGCTTGCAGGTCGTGGCGGCCGATCATCCCGGGAAACGATGAAGCCGCTCGTCCTGATCGTCGAGGACGAGGCGCCGCTCGTGGCGCTGTTGCGCTACAACCTCGAAAAAGAAGGTTTCGCGGTCGCCGAGGCGGCCGACGGGGAAGAGGCCCTGTTGCAGATCGCCGAACGGCGGCCCGACGCCGTGCTGCTCGACTGGATGCTGCCCCTGGTTTCCGGCATCGAGGTGTGCCGGCAGATCAGGCGAGCGCCCGCGACCCGCTCCACGCCCGTTATTATGCTGACTGCGCGCGGCGAGGAGGGGGACCGGGTGCGCGGCCTCAACAGCGGCGCCGACGACTATGTCGTCAAGCCGTTCAGCCTGAGCGAACTGGTCGCACGGCTACGCGCCGTCATCCGGCGGGCCCAGCCGAGCGCGACGGAACAGGTGCTGCGCTACGCCGATGTTGCGATGGACCTAGTGGCGCACCGCGTCTCGCGCGCCGGCAAGCCCATTCACCTCGGCCCGACCGAATTCCGCCTGCTGCGCCATTTCCTGCAGCACCCGCGCCGGGTCTTCTCGCGCGAACAGCTGCTCGACCAGGTGTGGAGTCAGGATGCAGAGATCGAGTTGCGCACCGTCGACGTCCATATCCGCCGGCTGCGCAAAGCACTCAATGAAGTCGGCTCGGGCGATTTGTTACGCACAGTGCGGTCGGTCGGCTACGCCCTCGACCGGGTCCGCTGAGCCAGCGCTCAACCGATCAGCAGCGTCACCGGGATCATGACGGCGGCAGCCTTCAGCGGCCAGATCCAGCCCTCGGCGTAGACCAGCGCGGCGAGCGCACCCGCGCACCCGACCAGCATCAGCTCGTAAGGGCCTATCTCAAAGCGATTGCGCATGGCCCCGAAAATAGCATGAAATCGCCACAGGGGACCGGGACATCATGCCACGATGCGGATCATTCTTTACAGCGCGTTGACGGCGCTGCTGCTCACCAGCTGTTCCGGTGCGGGGCCGAGCGGCAGCGAGGTGGTCGGGCAGGCCAATGCGGGCGGCAAGGTCAGCTTCGACATCGTCAAAATCGATGATGCCGTGGTTAAAGTGTTGCAGGCGCAAAGCGCGCCCGCCTTTCCCGAGCGCTTCAAAAAATATACGCCGCCGCCCGACATCAAGATCGCGGTCGGGGATACTGTCTCGGCGATCATCTGGGAAGCCGCGGCGAACGGGCTGTTCGGGAACTCGCTGGCCGAGTGGTCGCTGCCCTCCGGCGTGACGAGCGAGCTGTCCGGCAGGGCCCCTTCCGGTACCGGTGCGGCGATGGGCACCGGCCTGATGAGCACCGGCGAGAGCGCGACCGCTTTTGCATCCGATGCCGCCACTCGGCTTCTCGCCCTCATGCAGCCAGGCGCGACGCCCAGCTCAGAGGCCCCCGGATCAGCGCAGGGATTGGCGGCGGCCGGAGCGGCCCAAGGATTAGCGGGCCGTGCAGATGCGCAAGGGTTCACGCCACCCGGAGGAGTGCAGGGCTTCACCTCGCCCGATGCCGCGCGAGGGTTCGCTTCGCTGACCGGTCCGGAGCCAGGAGGCACGGCGGCGTTGGGGCTGGGCAGCGCTGCGGCCTTGGGGCTGAGCGGGCTGGCGGCATCGCAACCGACGGGGCTCGGAACGGCTCCGACCGGCACGGCGTCGTCGACACTGCCGGCGGGCTCGATGACGACACCGGGCACGGCCTCGCGCAATGTTGAGGAGCTGGCACAAAACATCACCGCAAGCGGGCGTCCCGGCACACGTATTCCAGATCAGCAGGTCGGTACCGACGGCGCGATCAGCATTCCCTATGCCGGCCGGATCGCAGCCGCTGGCCGGACCCCGGCCGAGGTCGAGCACACGATCGAACAGCGGCTCGGTCCCAAAGCGATTGAGCCGCACGCGATTGTGGTGATCCGGCGAAGCATAGCCAATTCGGTCGCGGTCGAGGGCGAGATCGTCAGGGGCGGCCGGGTGCCCCTGCCGCTCGGCGGCGCGCGGCTGCTGGAGGTCATCGGAGCGGCCGGCGGGGCGGGCGCGCCGGTGCACGAAACCTTCGTGCTGCTCTCACGCGGCGGTGTGACGGTGACCGTGCCGCTTGCGACCCTCGTCGAGCACCCCGACCAGGACATTTTTGCCGAGCCGGGTGACATATTGACGGTGATCCGGCGGCCGCAAACCTTCAGCGCCTTTGGCGCGACCGGCAAGAACACGGCGATCACGTTCAACAGCGCCAAGCTGTCTCTGGCGGAGGCGCTCGCCAAGGCAGGCGGGTTGCTCGACGACCGCGCCGATCCGCGCGCGGTCTTTTTGTTCCGCTACGAGCCGGTCGGCGTGGTCCGGGCGCTTGAACAGCCGATCGCGACGGGGGCGCCGGAGGGTTTCTCCCCGGTCGTCTACCGCCTCGATCTCAGCGACGCCAAATCCTTTCCGCTCGCCCGCGAGTTTCCGGTCCGCGACAAGGACATCATCTTTGTCGCAACTGCCGAGCTGGCGGATGCCTACAAAGTCTTTGCGACGCTGCAAAAGCTTACCGGCCCAGTCATCACCGGTCTTTTGACCTGCCAAGGCGGCAGCTGCTGAGCGAGCGAGCCCCGCTAGCGAACCAGCCGCCCGACCGCGTGCTCATGAAAGGCGGCAAGATCTTCGGCCGCGAAATAATTGATGTCGCCGGGCGTTGCGAGAGCGACAGCTGCGGCATATGCGGCGAGCCGGATCGCGAGATCGAGATCGCCGTCCAACAGCCCGTGGATCAGCCCCGCGACAAACGAGTCGCCGGCGCCGATCCGGTCGGCAATCTCGACTGGATAGCGCGGTGCATAGCGGATTCCGCCGCGCGCCAACAGCAGATCGCCCGGCTCCTCGCCGGGCGGCCGGGTCAGCGCAACGAGCGGCATGCCATAGCGCGCCGCGATCGCCTCGGCCAAGCGCTCGGCTTCCTCGGCGAAGCCGAGGACGGCGCGAGCGTCCCGTTCGGCAACGACAACCAGCTCGAGATGCGGCGCGACGGCCTCGAGCATCGCGCGCGCCTCTGAGGCCGTCGTCAGCGTCGCGCGGTAGTTCAGATCATAGGACACAGGCTTTCCGGCGGCCGCGCCGAGAGCGGCAAGCCGCAGGATCAGCGCCCGGCAACTCGGCCCGAGGGCCGGCGTGATGCCGGAAAGATGAACGCGGGCGCTCGCCGCAATCAGCGCCTCCCACGGCGCGTCCTCAAACGCCAACTCGGACGCGGCGGAGTGCTGGCGGTCGTATATCACACGGGCGTTGCGCGGCGCCGGGCCCGGTTCGAAAAACATCAGGCCGAGGCGCGCGCCGGCGACCCACCGGACATGACGCGTGTCCACGCCGTGGCGCCGGGCTTCACCATCGACAATGCGGCCGAGCGGCCCTTCCGGCAATCGCGACACCCACGCGACGCGGCGGGCGAGCCGCGCCAGGACGCAGCCGACATTGAGCTCGCTGCCGCCGATGCCGATTTCCAACAGCCGCGCCTGCTCCAGCCGCTGCAACCCGGGCGGCGACAGGCGCAGCAAGGTCTCGCCGCAGGTCAGCAGGTCGTAGCTCGGCAGCGCGGCGGTCGTCTCTGACATTCTGTATCAGCTGCGCGGGCCGCCGGCGACGTAGATGACCTGGCCGGAGATGAACGAAGCCTCGTCGCTGCACAGAAACGCGACGAGATTGGCGATGTCGCGAGGCACCCCGGCGCGCCGCACCGGGATCTCCTTGGCGCGTTCCTCCTTCCACTCCTCGGGATCGCGGCCGAGCCGGATCGCGACGGCGCGCGTCATCTCGGTATCGATAAAGCCGGGTGCAATAGCATTGACAGTGACGCCGTAACGGCCGAGCTCGATCGCCAAGGTGCGGGCCATACCCTGCAACCCGGCCTTGGCGGTCGAGTAATTGGTCTGACCGCGATTGCCGAGCGCCGAAACCGAGGACAGGTTGATGATCCGGCCCCAGTTGTGCTTGACCATCTCGCGCTGCGCCGCGCGCGAGCACAGGAACGCGCCTTTCAGGTGCACCGACATGACGAGTTCCCAATCCTCGTCGGTCATCTTGTGGATCAGGTTGTCGCGGGTGATGCCGGCGTTGTTGACGAGAATGTCGAGCGAGCCGAGCCGCTCGGCAATCTGCGCCACCATCCGGTCGACCTCGTGGGCTTGCGAGACATCGGCTTTGAGCCCAATCGCCGGGACGTCGTAAGCCGCGGCGATCTCTTTGGCCGTCGCTTCGGCGCCGGCGCCGTCGAGATCACCGATCGCGATCGCCGCGCCATCCTCGGCGAGCCGTTCCGCCGTCGCGGCGCCGATGCCGCGGGCGCCGCCGGTCACGAGCGCGACTTTTCCTTCCGAGCGTTTGACCATAGGTGCTCCTCTATCCGCCTGCTTCTCAGGAAGCCTGTCGCAGCGGGGGGCGGCGCGCAACCGCTTTGGCTACCCTCGCGCGGGTAGTGCCAGAACCCGCTCGAACAGCTCAGCGAGACGCAGGAGGAGCTGGTCGAGGAGGTCGATCGACCGGGCGGCATTCTCCTCCGTCAGGCAAGCTCCGCGCGTATGAGCGCGGCGATTTCAGAGGGGCGGGGGTCATTGAGGCCGATCTCGGCAACAGGTCCGATCACGTCAGACGGCCATCCAGCCGCCATCGACATTATAGGAAGCGCCGGTGACATAGCTGGCGCGGTCGGAGCAGAGCCACACGACCATCTCGGCGATCTCGCCCGGTTCGCCCATGCGGTGGAACGGGATCTGCGCCAGGAGCACCTCGCCACGGCGGCGCATCGTGTCCTCGGTCATCTGCGTCTTGATAAATCCGGGACAGACCGCGTTCACGCGGATCTTGGCGTCGGCGTATTCGAGGGCGGCGGTCTTGGTCAGCCCGATGACGCCGTGCTTCGCGGCGACATAGGCCGAGGAGGTCGCGAGCCCGATCAGGCCGGCGATCGAGGCGGTGTTGACGATCGCCCCGCCGCCCTGGCTCTGCATGCGCGGGATCTCCTCCTTCATGCACAGCCATACGCCCTTCAGATTGACCGCAATCATGCGGTCGAACGATGCTTCGGACCACTCGGCGGTTTTCTTGCCCGAGGTGTCGACCTGATACGGTGCGATGCCGGCATTGTTGAAGGCGCAGTCGAGCCGGCCATACGCGGCAATCGTGTCCTCGATCATCGTGCGCACGTCTTTGGCGCGGGTCACATCGCCGGTCAGCGTGATCGCCTGGCCGCCGGCGGCGTTGATCTGCGACACCGTCTCATGCGCTGCCGCGGCGGCGAAATCGGCAACCGCGACACGGGCGCCCTCGCGCGCGAAGGCGAGCGCGGAGGCACGGCCGATGCCGCCGCCACCGCCGGTCACCAGTGCGACTTTTCCTTCGACAATTCCAGCCATGGCGTTCTCGGATCAGACGGTGAACGGTGCGACAATACCGCGCTGCCGATCCCCCGGCGAGGCAATCCGGTAGAATTGGCGAGGGGAAGTTTCGAGGAAAGCAATGTCCGGTAGGTGCTTGAGGATCGTATGGCTGGGCGTGGCGGCGCTAATCGTTTGCGCCCAATCGGGGCATGCCGAGACCGACACGCTGCGCATCCTGCGGCCGGTTGATCTCGCGACATTGCCGCTGCTGATCGCCGAGCATGAAAAACTGATCGAAAAGGCGGCCGAGAAAGCCGACATCAAACCGCTGACGATCAAGTGGAGCGCACCAGGCAAGGCCGGACCGCTAGATACGCTTGCCGCCGGGCAGGCCGATGTCGCCGCGGCCGAGATCGTGCCTTTCCTGATCGCCGCCGAAGCGAGCACCGAGAAGGGGCAGCCGGTGCGCGGCGTGGCCGCGCTGGCGCAACGGCCGTATGTGCTGGTCACGCGCATCGCCGCCGTCAAGACGATCCGCGATTTCAAGGATTCGGACCGTATCGCCGTGCCGAGCAAGAACAGCGGGCCCGCCGTGCTGTTGCAAATGGCGGCGGCGCAAGAGTGGGGGCCGGACAAATACGCGAAGCTCGATCCTTTGATGGTGGCGCGCTCGGACGAGGCGGCGATGGATGCGGTCGAGTCCGGCAAGGGCGATATCGCATCGCATTTTTCGCGCAGCCCATATTCCGACGACGAACTCGCCGATTCGAAGATCCATCGCATCATGGATTCCTTCGACATCGCCGGGCCGCACAGCGCCAACCTGCTGGTGACGACAAAGGCCTTTCACGATGCCAACCCAAAGCTCTGCGCCGCAGTTTTCGCCGCGCTCACCGAGGCCGACCAGCTGATCAAGGCCAACCCCGGCCACGCTGCGGAAATCTATGTCGGGATCGAAAAAGACCACGACATCGCGGTCGAGGATTTGAGCGACATGATCGGCGACCCCGATCTCGCCTACACGACCGCGCCGGCCGGGATCATGCGGCTTGCCGAGTTCATGCAGCGCATCGGCCGCCTGAAGCGCGCGCCGCCATCGTGGAAGGATCTGTTCCTGCCGGAAGCGCACGACTTGGCAGGCAATTAAGAAATCCGATCTGCTAATCGCATGGCTCTCCACAAATGCGTCCGTCAAATCGTCGTCCTGACGACGCGCTTGGCTGGCGATATAGCCCATTTGGGTGCCAAGTTGGTTCGGCGCCTCACAAACGGCCGGTGACCGATGGGAATCGAGGCATACGATATCGTCGGCTTCGTCGGCGCGGCGGTGTTTGTCGGCGCGTATTTCGCCAACCAGCAGCGCTGGCTCTCTTCGGAGGATTGGCGCTACCCCTTCGCCAACCTGATCGGGGCGGTTTTGATCCTCGTGTCATTGCTCTATGAGTGGAATTTCCCGTCGGTCGTCATCGAGGTGTTCTGGGCCTTCATCAGCCTTTACGGCATCGCGAAATCGCGGCGCGAGCGGGCCGTTCCTTAGGGAAAGGGGCTTTGCAGGGGCGGCGGTTCGGCCGATAACAGGCCATGCAATTGCGGATCCGCTCGATCACCTATCTGGCCGAGGACATCAACGGCTATGAGCTGGTCGACCCGAACGGGCACGATCTGCCGCGCTTTTCCGCGGGGGCGCATATCGGCGTGCGGCTCGGCGACGGGGACACCGGCGGGCAATGGCGCGATTATTCCTTGTGGAACGACCCGGCCGAGCGGCGGCGCTATTGCATCGCGGTGTTGCGCGAGGGCGAGGGTTCGCGGCGATTGCATGACGGCATCCGCGTAGGCGATACGGTCGAGACCACGTTGCCGCGCAACAATTTCCCGCTCGCCGAAGGGGCGGAGCGGCATCTGCTGTTGGCGGGCGGCATCGGCATCACGCCGATCATGGCGATGATCGCCGAATTGCGCCGGCGCCGCGCCGATTTCACCTTGCATTACTGCACCCGATCACCGGAGAAGACGGCGTTTCGCGAGGAGCTCGACCTGCTCGCGGCGATGGGCAAGGTCGTGTTCCATTACGATGGTGGCGACCCGGCGAAGGGGCTCGACATCGGCGCATTGCTGCGCGAGCGGCGACCGGGCACGCATCTCTACTATTGCGGGCCGGCCGGCATGATGGCGGCGGCGAAGGCGGCCTCGGCGCAGTGGCCGGCCGAGACCGTGCATTGCGAATACTTCAAGGGGCCTGCCGCGGCGCCGCCGGCGCGGCTCGAAGACGATCGCGCGTTCGTCGTGAGGCTCGCGAAGAGCGGCGGCGAATACGCCGTGCCGCCGGGCGAGACGATCCTCGACGTGCTGCGCCGCGCGGGAATCGAGACGCGCAGCTCGTGCGAACTCGGCTATTGCGGGGCGTGCCTGACGCGCTATGTCGCGGGCGAGGTCGATCACCGCGACCCGATACTCAACGAGGCGGCGCGCAAAACGCACCTGCTGATCTGCTGCTCCCGCAGTAAAAGCGCGGAATTGGTGCTCGATCTGTAAGCATAATTTATTCACCACAGAGACACAGAGGCCACAGAGGGCGGTGCTGTCATTGCGAACGACGCGAAGCAATCTCGCGTCTGGTGCAAAAAGCCGGATGGGGATTGCTTCGTCGCTGCGCTCCTCGCAATGACAACCTCTGTGTTCTCCCTGTCCGTGGTGAAATAATGATGGGCTTCGCTGCGCTCAACCCATCCTACGATGCCTATTATTCGGCGAGGCTTTTGGAGACCATTTCGTAGGTATTGGCGCTGAGGCCGGGGGTCGCGAGGATGCGGTCGAGCTGGGCGCGCATGAGGCCCTGCCGCGCCGGGTCGTAGCGCCGCCATTGCCCCAAGGGCTGCACGAGCCGCGCCGCGGTCGTCGGGTTCGCCTTGTCGAGCGCGATGACCTCGTCGGTGAGAAACGCGTAGCCCTCGCCGCTCTTCGCATGAAAATGCAGCTGGTTCCCTTGCGCGAAGGCGCCGATCAAGGCGCGCACGCGGTTTGGATTGCTGCGGCTGAAGGCCGGGTGCTGCGCGAGCGCGCGCACCGCCTCCAAGGTGCCGGGCAGTGACGAGCGGGCCTGCAGCGCGAACCACTTGTCGATGACGAGCGGATCGGCCTCCCAGCGGCGGTAGAACGCGTCGAGCGCGTCGCTCCGCTCGGGGCAGGCGATGTCGATCAGCACACCGAGCGCCGCCAAGACGTCCGTCATGTTGGCGCCGAGATCGAATTGCGCTTTCGCGAGACGCGCGCCGCGAGTCGCATCGCCGGCCGCGAGATAGGCCAGCGACACGTTGCGCAGCGCGCGGCGGCCGATCGAGCGGCCGTCGGTCTTGTAGGGACCGGGGTCGGCGAGATTGCGGTAGGCGGTGTCAAACGGTTCGCGCAGCGCGACGGCGATCTCGGCGCGGGCGCTCTCGCGTGCGGTGTGGATCGCGTCGGGATCGACGATTTTCATCTCGTCGGCGAGGGTCATCTCGCTCGGCAGGAGCAAGGCTTCGGCGGCAAAGGCCGGATCGCGATCGGCGTCGCTGAGGGTTTGGCGCATCGCTTCGATCAGATCGGGGTCGAGCTGCGGCATCCGGAGCGCTGGCGTCCCGCCGGCCTCATCAGAGCTAACTGGCCGGCCAGAGGCCGGCGGTCCTTCCCGCGTCGCTTTCTGATAAACCGCGATGCGGTCGAGCAGGATGCGGATCGCGACCTGTTGGCCGGCATCCCAACGCGCTACCGGATCGGCGTCGTGGATCGCGAGGAATTTGAGGCGGTCGAGCGGCACCCCCTGGAGCTTCACCGGGGCCGAGAAATTGCGCAGCACCGACGGCACCGGCGGCGCCCCGACATCGGTGAAGCGGAACACCTGACGCTCACGACCGGCAACCAAGACGCGAGTCCCGTTTTTCGCCTCGCCCTCGCCTTCCAACCGCGTCGGCATCTCGTCGCCATTCGGGCCGAGGAGACCCATCGCCAGCGGCACCGGCATCGGCGCCTTGTCGGGCTGGCCGGGGGTCGGCGGCACACGCTGCGAAACCGTCAGCTCGTATTGCCGCGATGCCGCGTCGTAGCGGTCCTCGACGGTGATCTCGGGCGTGCCGGCCTGGTGGTACCACCTGCGGAACTCCGACAGGTCGGCGCCGTTCCCCTCCTCCATCGCGGCGACGAAATCCTCGATCGTCGCGGCATGGTTGTCGTTCTTTCCGATGTACACATCCATGCCGCGGCGAAATCCCTCGGGACCGAGCAAGGTGTGCATCATGCGGATCACTTCGGCGCCCTTGTTGTACACCGTCGGCGTGTAGAAATTGTCGATGCGCAAATAGCTCTGCGGCTGCACCGGATGCGCGAGCGGGCCGGCATCCTCGGGGAATTGGATCGCGCGTAGGGTGCGGACATTGCCGATGCGGCACACCGCGGCGCTGCCCTGATCGGCCGAGAACAGCTGATCGCGAAACACCGTCAGCCCTTCCTTCAACGACAGCTGGAACCAATCGCGGCAGGTGACGCGGTTGCCGGTCCAATTGTGAAAGTACTCGTGCGCGATGACCGACTCGATACCCTGGTAGTCGCTGTCGGTGGCGGTGTCGGGTTTCGCCAGCACGTAGCGCGTGTTGAAGACGTTGAGCCCCTTGTTCTCCATCGCGCCCATGTTGAAGTCGCTGACCGCGACGATGTTGAAGACGTCGAGATCGTATTCGAGACCGAACGTCTCCTCGTCCCAGCGCATCGCCTTCTTCAGGGATGCCATCGCGTGGCCGCATTTGTCCTCGTCGCCGCGGCGCACCCAGATCGCGAGCGGCACGGTGCGGCCGGAGCGGGTCGTGAATTCGTCGCGCGCCGCGACCAGATCGCCGGCGACCAGCGCAAACAGGTATGACGGCTTCGGGTGCGGATCGACCCACTTCGCGTAGTGGCGGTCATTGGGCAGATCGCCGGTGCCGGACGGGTTGCCGTTCGACAGCAGCACCGGGTAGCGCGACTTGTCGGCGCGGATCGTCACGGTGAAGCGCGACATCACGTCCGGGCGGTCGAGAAAATAGGTGATGCGGCGGAAGCCCTCGGGCTCGCATTGCGTGCAGTAATTGCCGCCGGAGGTGTAGAGCCCGGAGAGCTGCGTGTTGCGCTCGGGGTGGATGCGCGTCGTGATGTCGAGCGCGAAGGCGTCCGGGACTTGCGGGATGACGAGCGCGCCGTCGGGCTCGAGCGCGTAGTCGCCGGGCGCGAGCGGGCGGCCGTCGAGGCTGATCGCGACAAGCTGCAATTCGTCGCCGTCGAGGCGCAGGGCCGCGCGTACGTCCGGGGAGGCCGGATTGCGGCGCAGCGCGAGATGCGATTGGACGCGCGTTTCGGTGTCGGCGAGGTCGAATTCGAGCTCGACCCGGTCGATCAGAAAAGGCGGCGGGCGGTAATCGGCGAGGCGGGTCGGAAGCGGCGGCTTGTCGAGCGAGGCGTCGGGCATGAGAATGGCACCATAAACGGCGTGGCTGAAGACAAACGCGCCTGAGTGCGGCGCGTCCGCGGCAATCCAGGGAGGGACCGGTGAAGCTTTATACCTATTAGCCGAACCGCCGTATCGGCCTGTTTCGTCCTGTGATCTATCATCTTGTTTAGATTGGGGTAACGGCACCCTGGCCTGTCGTCTAGGCTCGACCAGTTTCGGCCAGTTTCAGCGGTTGCAGTAGCAAAACGAGTAGCAAAGGCGGTCTCGCCATCAGGCCAGTGCGGCGGTCATCGAACGCAAATGCCGGCCAGCCTAGAACAGCATCCGAACCGGCACATAACAGGAATTAGTTTCGGCGGCCCGGCGCGCTTTGGCGCGCAGAACCTCAGAAAGCCCGACGCCACGGTCAAGTATTTCGTATAAATCAAATCCATCCATAGCGATCAGCGCGGTCGGCCGACCGCGCTCGAATGCGGCGAGGCCGTCTTGGGAGAACCCAGAATAGCTGACCAGCAGACCACGCGACCATGTAGCCTTGCTGGTGACAGTGTCGTTTAGCAAGGCCAGTTCGGCGCGCGCGACCTGATCGTTTTGCCATTTGGCTTCCAGCAGATAGGTGTGACCGTCATGTTGGAAACTGCCGTCGATCTGCTCGCCCTTGAGCCGGAAGGACTCGCGCGGCGCGAGGCCGTGGCACTCAAAAAACGAGTTCAGGAATTTCTCAAAAGCAAACCCGCGTGGTCGAGTCTCAAGACCGCTGATCGCAATAAGATCCCTCTTGAGAGAACTAAGCCGTACCGGGTCGGCCAGGGCTGGCTGCCCGCTCGCGGCCCTTTTTCGCCGCTCAAGGCTCGCGAGAAAATCGGGATCGAGCAGACCGGGTATTTTGTAGCCGAGGCGGGCAAGGGTCACATTGATCTTGTCGATTTCATCGCGGGTGAGGGGCTCGCCCCTGCCGGCCCGCCATGAAAGGGACTGGCGCACGACGCCCTCGATGAGCGGGCAAAATCTGTGGCGCTCTCGCTCAAAGGTTCCGGTTAGGAGTGTGACAATCGCGGGGCGCTTGCTACCACCGATCCAGTACCGCTCAAGCCCGAGCCCGTGCGCCACCGTCGGGAAAGACAGGCGCGGATTGCCGCTGCCGGGGAGCATATCGTAAAGAACCCCGGCCAACTCATCGATGTCCTGACTTTCTCGCAGAGAGGCTACCATGCTGCTCCGTATACGGCGGCAGGGCGCATCGTCAACATCCGCGCTGCGACGACCAACGAGCCACGCCCGCAGCGCTCCGCAGCGCGCCCCGCCCATGCGGCCGTCTCGACCCGCCCGCTACCGGACCCGCTTCAGGGTACGACGGTAAAGCCGTGTTTCTCGAAAATCGACGCAGCAGGAGCGGAAGAGAGGAATTCGAGCAACCGCTTCGCCGCCGGGTCCTGGTTCTCTGTTGTCAGGGCGATCGGATAGACGATCGGAGGATGCGTCTCGGTCGGGAATACGCCGACGATCTTCACGCCCGGATCAGCAGCCACATCGGTCGCATAGACGATGCCGAGCGGGGCTTCGTGCCGGGAAACCAGCAGTAGGGCTCCCCGAACATTTTCGGCTCGCACCACGGCGCTCTCCACGGTCCTCCACACGCGGAGGTTTTCCAGCGCTGCCTTGCCGTATTTGCCAGCCGGCACGCTGTCCGGGTCGGCCATCGCCAGATGTCCGCCCTTCAACGCGGCAGCCAAGTCGAAACCGGGTCCTATGTCGATTTTGATGTCCGCGTCGGCAGGGGCGGCGATGACGAGCCGGTTTCCTAGCAAGTTCCTGCGGCTCCCTGGCTGGATGAGGTTCCGCTTCTCCAGGTAGTTCATCCAGTCGAGATCGGCTGAGATAAAGATGTTTGCTGGTGCACCGCTCTCAATTTGCTTCGAAAGTGCGGAACTCGCCGCGTACGAGATTTTCACATCGTCGCCGTTTTGGCGCATGTAAGTTGCATTGACCTCGTCGAGCGCTTCTTTGAGGCTGGCAGCCGCGAAAATTATCAGATCGGCGGCCAGCGCCGTATGCGCAGCAAGCGTTAAGAGCGCACCCAGACACCAGGCGATCGGTACGAGACGAAGGAGTCGCATAGGAATATATCCGGTGGGCGGCCAGTATGAGGAGCGGGCACGGCGCGCTCGCCTCTATTTTCGAACGCTTGAGATATTGAGATTGCCGGGACAGCGGCAGGGTAGCCTCCTTTGAAAGAATTAGCCTAGCGATCGATTCCCACTGACCCGCTAGCCGAGCGCACGATGCGAGCACGGCCCGCAGAGCGCCCCACACGCTTGGGAGTCTCGACCGGCCAGCTACCCGTCACGCTGAAATCGACGGACGCGCGCGCCTGTGGGCCATGATCGCCCTTTCCGTTGATATGCTGGGGCTAGGTCACAGCCCCATCATTGCATCGGGAATGCAACATGCCGCTGGAGCTAGACGAAGATCAGCGCCGCCGCGCGACTAGGTTCGATCTTTGGCTGTTCTTGTCGATATGGCTGGTCATATTCGCTATGGCAGCCATAGCTGTTTTTCTCAGCTAACACCCAGCCTGGTCCGCCCTAGCGCCCTTGCCCATGCGAACGTCTCGACCCAGCCGCTACCGCGTCCCGGCTTTAAACCTTCCTTTAGCGGCATTTGCTACAGATGCCGGCGGCAGGACGACCTTCCCCATCCGGCCTGCCGTAGCAGAGCAGGGGCCAGCGCTTTTGGCGGGGCGCTGGCCCCAATCGCGTCGACGCGCCGCCTTAACCCTTTCGCAACCATATCGCGTCACGACTCAAGGCGGTCGGCGAATGCAATCCGCCTGCCGCCTGGGCTAGAGGGGAAGGACGCGCCGGGTGGGAATCGCAAACTAGTTCGGCGCGTCCTACTCCCTCTCATCCCTGCCAATCAATTCGCCGCGCGCGCCGCGCCTATGCGGCCCATCTCGACCCGCCTGCTACCCGACCCGCTGAAATCGATGGATGCGCGCCGGTGGCCGCGCGGGGGGCCGGCACCTGCCAGGTAATCCACCAAGGGACCTCGAAGACCTGGTCGGCTTCGGCCGAACACGTCGGATGCACCGCAAATCATTTTGACAGCGGGACTCGGCAGAGCGTGTGTCAGGTGGCGGCGCCGCCGTGGCGCCCTTCCTTGCGGACGAGCCCGATGCCCTCTGCCGAACCGACCGAGGCGACCGCCTCGATTTCGCCCTTCCTGCTGCTGCCGGCACGGCCGCTGCCCGTGTTCGCCGCCGAGTTGCGGCGCAGGCTCGACCGCGTCCCGGCCGGCATCGAGCGCGCCAGCCTTGCCGCGATGCTCGCCGCGGCCGAACGCGAGATCGCGCGCGGCTGCAGCGGCGCTGAACCGCCAGGGGCGGCCAACGCGGCACCTCGGGCCAAGCTGTGATCAGCAACCCCGACCGCTACACGGTCCGGCGCGAAGGAGATCTATGGACCGTGTGGGATACGCATCGCGACGAAGCCGTCGGCGGCGGCGAAGCCCTCGCCGAGACCGCGGCGCGCGATCTGGCGCGGCGCCTCAACGAGGCTTGCCGGAGCCTCTACCCGGATCGGTGAGGCCCGGCCGCGGACGCGGCACGAGCGCCAAAGAGGGTGGCCCTGCCGGTACAGGCCGCCCGTGGGACGAGTCCGGGAAAGTTCTCCCGCGACAGTCGTCAGCGGGAACTGCACAGCACCTCCGGTTGGTGCGAGGAACCTGACGGCCAAGGCGACGCGTTGGCAAGGCATGGATAGCATACCGACCATCGAGAGAGCCGCTGACGAGTTCGTCGACGAGTACGGTCACGACGCCATAGAAGTGCTCCATGCTCGGGCTAAAACAGCCGCCGAACTTGACGATGAACTCGCAGCCGAAACATGGCGCAAGACCGCGGAGGCAGCGGAGCGAAAGTTGCGAGAGGCGACCGGCACGTAAATTACGGGTGCTGTAAGAGCCCTCGTCGGCAGAGCGACGCCTCTTCTCGTTTTATCGCAGATCTGTGAGCAATGTACGACAGCGTACACGATTGTCCTTGACGACAAGGCCCGAGCCAGCCTTACCTTGCTGATCTGGTCAAAGAGTTTGAGGAAAAATCCAGTGACCAGCGTCGATCAGCGTCGTTCCCTCGAAGAAGCCATCGTGGATACCGTCCGCGAGCCTCTCATCGTGCTCGACGGGGAATTGAACGTTGTCGTCGGAAGCCGATCCTTCTATCGGGCATTCAACGTGACCCCACAGGAAACCGAGGGCCGTCCTCTCTATGAGCTAGGCAACGGCCAATGGGACATTCCGGCGCTGCGCAAGTGTCTCGCCGAAGTCATCCCGCACCACACCACGATCGAGGAATTCGAGATCGAGCACGATTTCCCGACGATCGGCCGCCGCACGATGCTGCTGAATGCTCGAAAGGTTTTTTATGAGGGCAACAACAGCACGAGCCTGCTGCTCGCGATCGAAGACATCACGGAGCGGCGTGCACTGGAACGCGAGAAAGACGAGTTGCTGCGGCAGAAGGATCTTCTCCTGCGAGAAATGAACCATCGGATCAACAACAGTCTGCAAATCATCGCGAGCATCCTGTTGTTGAAGGCTCACACGGTTCAGTCGGAGGAAACCCGGCGACACCTGCAAGACGCGCATGAACGGGTCATGTCAGTAGCGGCGGTCCAGGAGCAATTGCACCCCTCTCCGTTCGGAACGCAGATCGAAGCGAAGAACTATCTGACGCGGCTGTGTGAGAGCTTGGCCGCTTCGATGACATTAGACAATCAGCCGGTCTCCATCAGGGTCGAGGCCGGCGAGGGATCAACGACATCCGAGCAGGCCGTCAGCATGGGCCTGATCGCCACCGAACTTGTCATCAATGCGCTCAAGCACGCCTTTCCAGGCGGGGCCAAAGGCAAAATCATCGTGGGCTTCGAGTCAACTGCTCAGGTGTGGCGTCTCGCTGTCTCGGATGATGGAGTGGGGATCAGCACACGCTTGGCTGATGCACCCGTGCGAGCCGGCCTTGGTACGAGCATTGTCGAGGCGCTGACGCGGCAGCTTGGCGGTCGGGTCGCAACATCGGCAGCGTCGTCCGGAACGACTGTTTCAGTGACAGTGCCCCGAGCGGCGTAATTTATCAGACTGACCGTCAGGCAGCAGCAAGGGCAAAATCAATAGCGTTGGCAAGTTCTGCTTCGCGGAAGCGTTTGCGGACGACTACCGCGTCCGGCCGAATTGTTTGGACTCTTCCGGATCCTTGCTAGCGAACAGATGCGAGCGACCCAGCGCGCAGTATTTCCTCGTCGTCCAGATGATCGGAGAGACGAGCCCGTGTCGGTCAGCCGCGGTGATCGCGGCGGGATTCGCGCTTCCCGCGATCGATGATCGAACTCGGTGGCCGCCGCAATAATGGCAGCTACCAAGGTCACCATCGAGCCATCGTGATTGGGTTGAACCGCGCCCCTCGCCGCCTAAGCGACCGGAGGCGAGGCGCCGCCAACGCGTCGTACCACCATGCATGTAGGATCTGTTCATGGAAACGCCTAATACGGTGCGCCCAGATATCGAGGCAGAGGCGCTGCCCGACACGATAATGCCATCGGATACTCGACCGGTTTTTCAAGCTGGCCAATTTATCCTGATGCTGCTTGCGGCATGCTACCTCGCCGGAGAGATCATTCTCCCAATCGTACTCGCCTTTGTACTGAGCCTGGTCTTGCAGCCGTTGATGCGCCTGCTCGAAAAGCTGCATCTCCCTCGGAGTCTCGCGGCGCTTGCCATCATCATGGTACTGGGCGGCAGTATCATCGGACTCGGTGCGGCATTGTCAGGACCCGCCGTTTCGTGGGCGCAAAAACTGCCGGAGGGCCTCCCGAGGCTGCAGGAGCGCCTGAGCTTTCTGAACAAGCCAATCCACACCCTACAGAAGTTTCTGCACCAGGCAGAGGGGCTTACCCAGGAGGCGGGGCCGGCCGTTTCAACCGTCGTGGTTCAGGGTTCCGGGTGGAGCGATAAGCTGTTGAGCGGAACGCGCGCGATCGCGAGCGGGTTGTTCACGACCGTTCTGGTACTGTTTTTCCTGCTCATTGCCGGCGACATCTTCCTGCGGCGGCTTGTCGAAATCCTGCCGCGGTTCAAAGACAAGCGCCAGGCGGTCGATATTTCACAGCAGATCGAAGCGGACATCTCCGCCTATCTCACCACAATCACCGTCATGAACCTCGGCGTCGGCATCGCTACCGGAATTGCGACCTTTGCATGTGGGGTGGGCGATCCTGTGCTGTGGGGAACGGTTGCCTTCCTGCTTAACTATGTGCCGATCCTGGGTCCGATGATCGGCGTGACAATCCTTGTCTTTGCCGGCCTGCTATCGATCGAGACGCTGTGGCTGGCGTTCGTGCCGGCGGGTGTGTACGTGCTCATTCATGTCGTCGAAGGGGAGACCATCACCCCGATGCTGCTTGCCAGGCGCTTCACGATCAATCCGGTGCTGGTCATTCTGGCACTCGTGTTCTGGTATTGGATGTGGGGCATCCTTGGCGCAATCCTGGCCGTGCCGATGCTGGCGATCGCCAAAATCGTCTGCGACCGCGTGCAACCTCTCGCGGCGTTTGGCCATTTCAT